>ERZ1066130.57-NODE-57-length-65378-cov-22.214366_pt1 | contig 65378 bp, 59 predicted proteins | sample MGYA00382777_ERZ1066130 | MGnify/ENA primary metagenome ERZ1066130 (study PRJEB33369, sample SAMEA5778360) | biofilm metagenome | biome: Industrial cooling water; feature: Water cooling tower basin; material: Biofilm | place: United Arab Emirates | collected...
AGACAAGGGAGACAAGGAAGTAAAACTAATTTCTTCACTAGCTCCCTCAGCTCCCCCAGCTCAAGAAAGCTCCCTCAGCTCCCTCAGCTCCCTCAGCTCCCTCAGCTCAAGAAAGCTCCCTCAGCTCCCTCAGCTCCCCCAGCTCAAGAAAGCTCCCTCAGCTCCCTCAGCTCAAGAATGAATTTTGGTGTCGCTTCTGTGCAAAGATAAAAAGGCTGTAAGAAGCTTCGATTGAAGCTTCCGCAGAGAGTAACTAAAGTTGCTCGATTCTTATTCTTCCCTGGCTTAAAGGCACAGGATTTCCATAGTTACTGAGATAGTTATGAAGGTAGGCGATCGCGTCCGCGTTGTACAGTCTGTGATTGTATACACTCATCCCGAACACCGCAATAAACCCTTTGATATCAAAGGGATGGAAGGAGAAGTGGTCGAGATTATGAAGGAGTGGCAAGGTAGACCTGTAAGCGCCAACCTTCCTTTCATAGTCAAGTTTGACAAGAAATTTAAAGCCCACTTTCGCGATGGAGAAATTGAATTATTGAACTAAAGTCGATTTCGGACAAACAACCCAAATATATTCAGTTCGCGCCGCATCTTTTGCAATTCTTGTCTATGCTGCGCTGCTGTTGCATAATACCACTCGCAGTAACGCTCCAATTCTTGACGATGCTGCACTTCTCGGTAAAATTGGCTGCTCACCTGCTGGGTAGCAAAAATTTCATCACCTGGCGGTGGCGGCGTTGGGATAATATGTCGAAGTTCGTTTGACATTAGATGTTTTTTGTCAAGATCTAACCTAGCCTTTTCTAGGCTAGCGTGGTTTTTCCAAAATCTATACCTAGAGATTAGGGATTAGGGATTAGGGATTAGGGATTAGGGATTAGGGATTAGGGATTAGGGGCTAGGGGCTAGGGAAAGAAGTTCCTAGCTCCTGCATCAGTCCTACTCGTTCACAGCCATCCTTTAAGACGATAAACTGCTATGCCAACGTACTCTTTGATGACGCTGGTTGTATTGCCTAAACTCTCAATATCGGGTAACAAACTGAAGATAATTTCTTGCCAGCTATCTAATGGTTTAAAATCGTCTTCTGTGACTAAAAAGTCTGTTGGTGCAGCGATCGCATCAATTCCTTGTCGCTTAAAAATTAGCAGCGATCGCGGCATGTGCATCGCCGATGTTACCAATAATACCCGCCGTTGAATCTTTTTATCGTCGAGGATTTGGCGCACGTTGACGGCATTTTGGTAGGTATTGAGCGATGTTGGATCTTCTAAAATCGCCGATTGCGGCACGCCCATTGCTAAAGCAATTGCCGCCATATCTTTTGATTCGGATTCGCTATTGTCCTTCCAATCGATTCGCCCACCGCTGAAAATCAGCCAAGGTGCTTTGCCCTGCCGGTATAACTGGGCACCGTGGAGGATGCGATCGCCTCTATCCGCGACATCTACCCAAGGACGCGGCGGCACTTGGGGTTTAATCGCGCCGCCCAAAACGACGATAGCGGGAACTTGGGGCAATTCTCCCTTGGGAATGTGTTGCCATTCCAGACTTCGGACTAACAAGCGAGACACAGGAGCATTACTAGCTATCAGTAGCACGAATAGTGCCGTGGCGATCGCGCCTCCTGCTACCTTGGGTCGTTTCCAAAAGGTTATCAACGCCACAATCATCAACACACACGCTAATCCCAAGGGATAAAAGAATATGGGCAGCAGCTTGGACAAAAATAAAAACATATTTTGACGCGGTCAGATATAGTGGCTAATTGCTAATCGCTAATTGCTAATCGCTAGAAAAGGCAGGGTTAACTTAGCCACGCGCTTGTTGTTGCCCTTTTCTTCCGATGTCAGAAACCGGGTTTCTTCGTACATCTCTAGTTTCAAAACCAACGATTTTTCATAGAAACCCGGTTTCTTGGCGTAAGTTATATTAATCGCTAGAAAAGGCAGGGTTAACTTAGCCACGCGCTTGTTGTTGCCCTTTTCTTCCGATGTCAGAAACCGGGTTTCTTCGTACATCTCTAGTTTCAAAACCAACGATTTTTCATAGAAACCCGGTTTCTTGGCGTAAGTTATATTAATCGCTAGAAAAGGCAGGGTTAACTTAGCCACGCGCTTGTTCTTGTTCTTTTCTCTTTCTTTCGGCAGCTTCTCTTTCCATTCGCCTCAACTGCCTATTGGAGCGGGGATTCTTCCAAAAAAATGCGCTGGGACGGCGTTGGTAACGCTCGCTCTGCCATAGTTTGAATAGTTCCCTGGGACTCAAAGGTTTACCGTTTTGTTGAGCAGGTTGGGCAGGTTCGAGGGTTTCCTTGCCAGATTTGGATTCATCTGGAGTTGTCCAACCAGTAACAATCCAGCTGTTGAGGACTCCGCCCAATATGCCATAACACAGGGAAAGTATGAATGGGAAACCTAGCACCCAAAAAGCCAGGAACAAAAATAAACCCGAAAGTACTCCCGCTATAACACCCGCTGATTTGGATAGCATTTTTCTTGTTTGATAGTACCTATTGCAGAATACAGCAAGGATATTAGCCCTAAATCTGTATTCTGCAATCTGAAATCTAAAAATTGTATCATTCCATCCCCAGGATCTGTGTCACCTCACATCTTGCACCTTGGCTAAAAACCGGGTTTCTTGCAAATAGCTCAGCTTGAAAGCCAAGATTTTTCGTCAAGAAACCCGGTTTTTTCAGGCTTGTTGATAATGGTGCAAGAGCTGAGTCACCAGACTTTCTGGGTCTTGGGTAGCGTCTAGAGTTGTCACATAAGCAAGTTCTGCTTCTGCGAACGGTTCGGCGGCGGCAATTTGGGAGGCTAGCAAGTCTGCGGTGGCGTCGGTGATGTCGCCGCTGCGAGAATTGAGGCGATCGCGCAATACTGATTCTGGGGCGCTACACTGGAGAATTTGTAGGGGTAGATCGTGGGATTGAGATTGAGCAATGGCATCCTGTCTCAACGCCTCTCGGTCATACTTAGCATCTAATATTACCGAGTAGCCAGTTGCTGCTAGTTTAATTCCCAATTCTAACAAGCGTTTGTAAGTTTTCTCGGTCATTTCTGGCGAGTATAAATCTGCACCACCCTTTTCGTACAAAGGCACGCCGCCCAAATGCTTTCTGACTGCATCGGAACGAATATGAATTGCACCCATGCGCCGCGCTAGCTTTTTAGCGATCGTACTTTTTCCCGAACCGGATAAACCCGACATTAAAATTAACTTTCCTTGGCGCGGTTTTGTGTATTGCCACGCCATTTTGTAATAGTGAGAAGCTGTTTCTTTAGCCTTTTCTTTTTCAGTCCAGGGTACTCCCGGATCGTCCAATAAAAACGAAGTAACTTTTGCTCGCACGTAAGATTGACGGTTGAGGTACAAAGGCAAAACTTGCAATCCTTCCCAGTCGCCGATTTCTTCAACGTAAGTATTCAAATAGGCATTCGCTAAGTCTGGACGCTGCCTTGCTTCCAGATCCATTACCGCATAGGCGATATCAAACATGACATCAACAAAGCGGAACGGTTCGTTAAATTCGATGCAATCAAACAGCAAAATTTTGTTCTGTAACAGACAAATATTTCTTAAATGCAAATCTCCGTGACATTCTCGAATCCAGTTATTTGTAATTCTGCTGTTCAACAGTTCCCGGTATTCGCCAAAAAATCGTTCCGAATATTGTTTAGTGTCGTCGAACTGAGCTTGTGTTTGCGGGCCACCTATATATTTTTCTGTTTGCTCGAAATTTTCATCAAAAGCCTTGCGAACTTGATCGGGTTCGCCAAAGGTTTTAATGCGATCGCTTGTGGGGGCTAGTGCGTGAAATGTAGCTACAACTCGCCCCAATTCTTCCATCAGAGTTTCTGTCAGCTCTCCGCGTTCAAATAAACTGAGGAATAAGGCATCTTGGGGAAATTGATGCATGATTAAAGTATATTCGACTGGTTCGCCATTCTCCCCTAGTTGAAATTGCGTATCGGTTTGGGTAATCGGCAAAATTTCTAAATAAATTTCACCAGCACCCCGCTGATTCAGCCGCAATTCTTCATTGCAGAAATGCTGCCGTAATTCCAAAGTTGAGTAATCCAAAAAACCGAAATTTACTGGCTTTTTGATTTTATAAGCATAATCGCCAGTGAGTAACACGTAAGAAACGTGGGTTTGAATCATCTCAATAGGTTCTTTCACCCGATGGGGATAGAACCCAGGCTGCATCATCTGTTGAATTAACGGGGGCAGTGAAGAATCAGTCATTTTAATAATCGGTAGAACAAATGTACAAAAAAACTATGACAGGAATTTTGCAAAGAAACCGGGTTTCTCTGAAAAATCTTTGGTTTAGAAACCATAGATCTAGGAAGAAACCCGGTTTCTGACTTGGGCAAAAAACGCGGGTTCTCTGAAAAATCTTGGGTTTCCAGGAGCGAGATTGATGCAGAAACCAGGTTTTTGGCTTGGCGTGCGTAAGTCTTGAAAACAAAAAGCCAGGGGATATCCCCTGGTCTTTTATACAACAAAAGCCAACACTTGTTGGTAACAAGATCGTTAAGATTCTGCGGCTGACTCTGTTGCCGTATCCTGCTCGGCGGTGCGAGGTGCAAGGACTGTTACCACTCGTTGTTCCCCATCGGCTAAAGCGGTAACGCCTTCGGGTAGAATAATGTCGCTGACTGACAAACCGCTGCCAACTTCCAGATTAGAGACATCGATTTCAATTGAGTCTAGAATTTTCTCTGAGGCGCAACGCACCTGAAGTTGGGTAAGAACGGTGTCTAAGGTGCCGCCGCCATTTTTCACCCCTGTGGCTTCGCCGACAAAGTGCAGCGGCACTTCTATGTCGAGGGGGCCGTGAGCGGCGATCGCAAAAAAGCTAAGGTGATAGGGGAAACGTTTCCAGGGATGAACTTGGACTTCCCGCAGTAAGGTTTTACCAGTCCATCCCATCTCAGCCACGTTCAAATCGATTACCGTATTGTTGACCGAGGCTTTTTCTAACAACCGTTCGGCTACTTTAGCATCAACAGTCAGCGCCACTGACTCGACGCCTTTATGACCGTATAACACCGCAGGAACTCGCCCAGAACGACGGAGGGCGTTAGGTTTAGTTCCAGCTTCCCGCTTTTGACATTCAACAGTTAGTTCCATTTTCGGATTTGAGATTGTAGGATCGAAACAAATTTCAGACGGATACAGGCGAACCGTCTGCGTGTAATAGCGCCCGTTTCGGGCCGTGGATGGGGTCTTCCACGATAATCGTTTGGTCGCGGCTAGCGCCCAAGGAGACAATCGCAATCGGGACTTCCATCAATTCGGCAAGGAATTTCAGATAGTCCAAAGCTTGCTTTGGTAAGTCTTCTAGGGTGCGACACTCAGCGGTGGATTTTTGCCAACCTGGTAGTGTTTTATAAATCGGTTGGCAATTGGCAAAGACGCGGGCGCTACTGGGAAAGTTTTCGCAGCGTTGACCGTCTATTTCGTAGGCAACGCAGACTTTAATTTCTTCTAGTTCGTCCAGAACATCTAGTTTGGTGATGGCGAGGCAGTCCATCCCGTTGATGCGGACGGCGTAGCGACCGATGACGGCGTCAAACCAGCCGCAGCGGCGCTTGCGTCCCGTCGTCGTGCCAAATTCTGCACCGCGATCGCACAGCAACTCTCCTAGTGTACCGTGCAGTTCCGTAGGAAATGGCCCTTCTCCTACCCGCGTCGTGTATGCTTTAGCAACACCAATGACGCGGTCTATCATTGTCGGCCCTACACCCGTTCCCACGCAAGCCCCACCCGCCACCGGGTTGGATGAGGTGACATAAGGATAAGTACCGTGATCCAAGTCCAGCAGCGTTCCTTGCGCTCCTTCAAATAAGATATTGCGCTTGCGCTGAATCGCGTCGTAAATTCTCAACGAGGTATCGATGACATGAGGCCGCAAGCGTTCCGCATATGCCAAATACTCGTCGATCACCGCTTCTGGATCTAAAGGCGGTAAGTTATAAAGTTTTTCCAGAATGACGTTTTTGTAGTTAATTGTCCAATTAAGCTGTTTACGCAGCTCTTGTGGATTCATTAAATCTAAAACCCGGATGCCGGTTCTTTCTGATTTATCTGCATAGGTGGGGCCAATACCGCGACCCGTCGTACCAATTTTATGATCTCCGCGTCGTTCTTCTGATGCCCGATCAATTAGGCGATGATACGGCATCGTCACGTGCGCTGTTTCGGAAATCAGCAAGTTGCGCGTTGAGATCCCTAGCGCTTCTAGCTGGTCGAGTTCTTCTATTAGGACTTTCGGGTCGATCACCGTGCCGCAACCAATGAGGCACTCCGTGTCCGGATACAAGATGCCAGAGGGAATCAAGTGTAGTTTAAACGTCTGGCCTTGAACCACAACGGTGTGTCCGGCGTTGACACCCCCTTGGTAACGTACAACTACGTCTGCTGATTTGCTGAGTAAGTCGGTGATTTTTCCTTTTCCTTCATCGCCCCACTGGGCACCGATCACAATTACGTTTGCCAAGGGTTTATATTATTATCGCTACAGTTTTCACAATCTCTCATTATCTCTTTATGGCACTGGGGTTGTCAAGCTGTTAAGGGGATTTTAGGTGAGGAAGCGATCGCATTGTGGCTTTTATGGTCGCTCGTCAGTGCATAAGGAAGACAAGGAAGAGCTTCAAACCCTTTATTCCAGACCGTTTTTCCGGCAACTAACCTAAAGCGGGACAACACAGTTATAAACGGGAAAAGGGAAAACGGGAAAAGGAGAAAAGGGAAAGGTGGAACGGCTGGTTTATCAGATTCCTTTTTCCCATCTTTCCCCTTTTTCCCCTTCCAGAGAAGCCCATAATGTCCCGTATTAGATTGGTACTCGTTTTTCCCCTAGCCCCTAGCTATACCTGCTAAACAACCACTATCCTCAAATTTACTCAGGCTTTGTGAAAATTTGTCAAAGTTTCCGGGAAATTACTGAGCAAAGCCACAGAAGCTGTTTTTAAAGAAAGTTTTTTCTATCAGTAGTATTACTCAAAATAAGTATAATCCCTATTTCAAGCTTGACGGATATTTAAACAACAAGATAGTATTTGCTAGTAAGTTATTTAGATATGAGGTTAGCGATCGCCTTTACCAATTTAGTTATTTACAGCCCAATAAATGCCTGATAAATTAAGATTTTGATGGGGGATCTTAAATATTACAAAAAACTGCTACTTTACAGCGTAAAGCGTATTAGTTGAGCTGACTAGGGTAGCATAGCAGTCAAATCCTTTTTTTGACTGAGCTGGGCCAGGGCAAAGTCTTACCAGTTAAAAGCCGGAAGAATATTAACAACAAACTTGATTGACAATTAATTAATGACAATCCAGATTGTAAAGACTTGGATATCTTTCTAAAATCGGCTCGGCTTAGGATTCATTATGTTGCTCGATTTTCGGGCATTAAAGGTTTTTTATGTGCTTGTCAACACAAAAACTCTTCAAACCATAGATACCAAAAATTCACCTCTGACGCTATGATGCCAATACTTTTCGTTTGTTCCATCACTTTTTACTTACTAATTGCCAGCAATTTGTTCCCAATTTGGTTTCAGTTCTTCAACAAATATACAAGCCGATTTGAGCGGCGTAGGTTTTCTTATTTGATGACTTTGATCGTAGCTGCTGCATTTTGGCCTGTTGTGGTGCCAATTGCCTACATGTCAATTTTGAAAGACAAACAAGCCGAAGAATTGTGCTAAATTTCTGGGTAAATTAAAATCTTGCCATCAATTATGCGCCATTCCTATGGCTAACCAGTTCCGTAGCTAAGTACAAGGCGGCTTTCATACTGGTGGCATCCGCAATTCCCTTACCTGCAATATCAAATGCCGTACCGTGATCTGGTGAAGTCCGGATAAAAGGCAAACCGATGGTAGTATTAACTGCGCGGTCAAACGCCATTAATTTCACCGGAATTAAACCTTGATCGTGGTAAAGTGCCAGATATCCATCCGCTGGATTTTGGTAGCCGCTATTCAATCCAAACCAGGCTTGACCGGGTTTAACCCACATCGTGTCTGGAGGAATGGGGCCATCTAAAATAACTTCAGGTCTGCTTTGGCGTTCTTGTTCCAACCAGGGTATCAACCAATCTTTCTCCTCTCGTCCCAGCTGTCCCTGTTCGCCGCTGTGGGGATTTAAACCCGCGATCGCTATTCTGGGTCTTTCGATGCCAAAATCTTCTTGCAAGCACTCTACCAGCAAATCCAGTTTGCGCTTCATTAACTGGGGGGTAAGTACATCTGCCACTTGACATAAAGGGATATGTGTGGTAGCAAGCAAGGTGCGAAGAGTCCAGCCGGTATGAGGCGATCGCGCGACGAATAACATGCCAAATCTTTCCACACCAGCTTTCTCGGCTAATAATTCGGTTTGACCCGGATAATCGTATCCAGCAAGTTTCCAGGCAGATTTAGCAATCGGGCCGGTGACGATGGCATCGAATTCGCCTGCTAGAGTGCGAGCGATCGCATTTTCCATATAAGCAAAACTTGCCGCCCCGCTGGCTGCATTGCCAATTCCACAAGTAATTTCCGCTTCTATCTCTTTGGGGAGATGCACATCTAGAATTGATAACTCTGCCGGATCTGCCAACAATTCCTGCTGGTCGAAGCGAGGCAAATCCGAGAAATTCTTGTGCAACAGCGCTTGACTGCCGATGACAGTAATATGGCAATTTTGAGTAACTTCGGGGTCAGACAGCGCCTTCAGCACCACTTCTGGCCCAATTCCTGCCGGATCTCCCAGGGTTACCGCTAACCTGGGACGCTCGTCCCCCTGGTGCAGGGCAGGATTTGTAAAGAAACCTTTCTGTGCTTTCATAATTATCCTCTTACCCCGATTCCTTTACGCCACAACTGTCAGCAACACCTTGTTATATGCAGATTGTTAGCTTAACTGTTTTATACTAACCTTAAGATTTGACTCGATCTGCTGGTAGTTTTGACTCAGTTTAGGAGTATCTAATTAATGAACGCTGAATTTTTGAATGCGATGGTTTTATCGTTCGGCCTGATTATTGTCGGTATGGGGATGGGCTTTTTGTTGCTCAAAATCCAAGGCGGCGAAGAATAGCGTCTGATAACGGCGTTCTTAGTGAGGACTCTTGTCCTCACCGTTCTTGATGGTTGCGATCGCCCCGCCAACCGACTTTATAATTTAATGGCTCATATTAAACTAATTTTGTCAAGATCCTGAAATAAATAGCAAAATTCTGATAGCATCTTAGAGAAAGTTTAAGATTCGTTACTAATCTGAGTCAGCACCCGGTTTTAAAGACGCGGGGCAACTCTAGCTTAGAGCGAGGTGCTGACCAGCCCCACAGGCTTGGCTAACATCACGCTGTACAGAGTAGGCGTTTCCGGCTAATAACAGGAAAGAGTGGGAACTGTACCTCTTCCTACTCTCCCCTTCAAGGGGCTAGCCCAAAAGCTAGAGTCGTTTTTCCTCCCCGGCCTAAAAGCACCGGGTTTCAAAACTCCCGTGAGATAGTATGACTTTATTAGTGGTCGGTGCCACAGGCACCTTGGGAAGACAAGTGGCTCTCCATGCCCTGGAAAAGGGATACAAAGTCCGCTGTTTAGTACGAAGTTATAAGCGAGCGGCTTTTTTGAAAGAAAAAGGCGCTGAACTGGTACCGGGGGACTTGTGCGAGCCGGAAACCCTACTACCAGCATTAGAAGGAGTAACCGCAGTAATTGATGCGGCAACCGCCCGCCATACAGAGTCCAGCATCAAAGACGTAGACTGGGAAGGCCAAGTGGCACTGATACAAGCCGCCAAAGCAGCCGGTGTCGAGCGGTTTATCTTTTTTTCGATTCTGAACGCCGAAAAGTTTCCTCACGTACCCTTGATGGAAATCAAACGGTGTACGGAGCTATTTTTAGCAGAATCCGGGTTAAATTACACGATTCTGCGACCCTGCGGCTTTATGCAAAACTTAATCGGCGAATATGCCATTCCAGTATTGGAAAAACAGGCGGTTTACGTTACCAGTAAATCGGCACCTGTTGCCTATATGGACACCCAGGACATTGCTAAGTTTGCCATTCGCGCCCTGGAAGTACCTGAAACAGAAAAACAAGTATTTCCCGTGGTGGGAACCCGGACTTGGAGCGAAGATGAAATTATTCGCCTGTGCGAACGGTTAAGCGGGCAAGATGCCAAGGTAACGCGCCTACCCTTGAATTTCCTCCGCACGGTGCGCCAATTGGCGCGATTTTTCCAGTGGGGCTGGAATTTAGCCGATCGCATGGCTTATGCCGAGGTTGGGGCGACGGGCGAACCGATGAACGCGCCAATGGCAGAAGTTTATCGAGTATTTGGGCTAAATCCAGAAGAAACAACTACTTTAGAAGCCTACATGCAAGAGTACTTCAGCCGGATTATGAGAAGGCTGAAAGAAATTGATTACGAGCGCAATAAAGGGAAAAAGCCACAGAAGAAAACCCAGCTCTGGTTTTGAACCGATTCATCTGACCATCACCGGATACAGGGCTACTGAAAACTCAGGCTTCAACCAAGTAAGCCTGAGTTGTTTATCAATGGTAGAATGCTCGAACCTACTTACTACTAAGCAAAAACTGGATTTGCTCGCGTGCCAAAAGCCGGGATTATCTACAACGACATCAAGCCAACTGCTTGCCGCGTCGCCACAGAGTTGAAAGACCAGTTAATTAATGCTGGTTGGGAAGTTTGTCTGACAACGGGCTTGGGCGGTATTCTGGGTTATTCCGATTGCGAACGTCCCATTTGTCATACACCGATCGAGAACTTAGTGCCTGCCGGTTTCGACTCCGATATGGCTTTTGCCATTGTATTGGGAGGAGATGGGACGGTACTGGCAGCTTTCCGCCAGCTAGCGCCCTCTGGGGTTCCGTTGCTAACGGTTAATACTGGTCACATGGGTTTTCTCACCGAAACTTACGTTAACCAATTGCCGCAAGCGATGGAAAAAGCGATCGCGGGGGAATACGAAATTGAAGAGCGTACCATGCTATCAATTCGGCTGTTCCAGCAAGACACCCTACTGTGGGAAGCGCTTTGTCTGAATGAAATGGTGATTCACCGCGAACCCCTCACCAGTATGTGCCATTTTGAAGTGACAATCGGCAGGCACTCACCCGTGGATATTGCGGCAGATGGGGTGATTGTCTCAACGCCAACGGGTTCGACGGCGTATGCTTTGAGTGCAAATGGCCCAGTAATTACGCCGGGGATTCCCGTGTTACAGCTGGTGCCGATTTGTCCTCATTCTTTGGCTTCCCGGGCGTTGGTGTTTGCTAATACAGAACCCGTGACGATTTTCCCCGCCACTCCCAATCGCTTGGTGATGGTAGTTGATGGGAATGCGGCTTGCTACGTGCTGCCAGAAAATCTGGTACGGGTGGAGAAATCCCCATACCCTGCCCGCTTTATCCGCCTGCAACCGCCTGAGTTTTTCCGGGTATTGCGGGAAAAATTAGGCTGGGGTTTGCCTCATATTGCTAAACCTACTTCGGTGGAATTACCATGAATCGGTAATTGCTCATCGGTAATGGCTTATGGGTTGTGGACTATGAATACCATTGCGTCCAGCCACAGTCCCTGTGTCTTGGTGATTGAAACAGACGAAGCGTTGGCTCAAAATCTCAGTCTGGATCTGAGAGAATCTGGCTATGACCCGGTGATAGCCCGCAATGCGTCTACGGGACTCGATCAAGTTGAGGAACGCCACCCGGCTTTGATTGTAGTAGACCGGATGTTAGCAGGGGAATCAGGGCTAACTTTGTGTCAGTCCTTGAGGCGTGCGGGTTATAGGACTCCTGTATTATTATTGATGGCTCGCGACTCTGTGGAAGACCGAATAGCTTGCTTGGAAGCAGGGGCGGATGATTACTTCCTCAAGCCATACCGGAGTGAAACTTTTCTGAAGCTAGTACGTTTTTACCTTCAGCCGAGTACTGATAGTTCAGAACAGTTACGTTTTGGCGATTTGATTTTAGATTTGGGCAGCCGCAGAGCCATTCGCAACGGACGGGGAATCGACCTGACAATGAAGGAGTACGAACTACTCAGGTTTTTGATGGAACATCCCCGCGATGTCTTGACGCGCGAACAAATTCTGGAAAATGTTTGGGGCGATGATTTTATGGGCGAATCGAACGTGATTGAAGTTTATATTCGCTATTTACGCCTCAAAATTGAAGATGAAGGCGAAAAACGGTTGATTCAGACCGTGCGGGGTGTGGGATACGTTCTACGGGAAGCTTAAATTAACGATATTGGGAGCGAGGAGCGATCGCATCGTGCAGCGTTACATAATTTGTCTGGGAACGGTGTTAGGTATCTGGCTGGCAGGTTGTTCGCCTTCAATACCGATTGAATCTATAACTAGCGATACTATCGCTCCCAAGCAGGCGACGCCTTCACCTACACCCCAGTTTAGGGGCCAAATGTTGCCGATTTCAGCAGTTGCGACGATCGCAGGGAAGACAATTAATTTAGAAGTGACTCGGACGCCCGAACAACAGGCTTTGGGGTTGATGTACCGCACTTCCTTACCCGATGACCGCGGGATGTTGTTTGAGTTTAATCCACCCCAGCCGGTCAGTTTTTGGATGAAGAATGTTAAAATCCCTCTCGATATGATTTTCTTGCGCCAGGGTGTGGTGAGAGCGATCGCTTCCCAAGTCCCTCCCTGTAATGCTAATCCCTGTCCCACCTATGGCCCCAATACACCCATCGACCAAGTAATCGAACTGCGCGGCGGTAGGGCTGCCCAATTGGGTTTGAGAGTGGGCGATCGCATAACTGTCCAGTTTTTACCCAACTCATCGCCCCCATAAATTTAAATAAATTTAAATAAATTTAATATTTAACCAACAGTGTTAAGATTATTTACAACCTATATACAAAACCAAAATGCTTTGCTAGGCTGTCCAAGCACCAGTTGTTGCGACAACGGTTGGTGTGGAAGCCAGTACAGCAAAGAGGAAAGCCGGACGCTAAAACTCGCTACCACCCAAAAAGCGAGCTAGATTAGGAGTCTGAGCTACTTCCGACAAGCGGCTTTGTACGTTGTGGTGTCGGTGTGAGAAGAGTGAGAGAAGCAAAAGTTATAGCAGGGATAACCCAAAGGCATAGTCTTGCCGTAGGGTAAAGCGGGTTTAATTCCCAAAATCCTACGACCTTTAGGCGATCGCTAGGGAACAAAAAGTATAAAAAGATATTCCCTGCTGTAGGTGAGGCTGATACCAGTAGCGAGGTAGAACAGAAACAATCAATCTGATTGGTTTTTACCGAGTGCTTCAGTCAAGGAATTCGAGCCTTTAGATGTTACTAAGGTAGCAATTCTAATTCTCAAGCATTTCAAGCATTTTGATTTGCTCAAGAAGTCTACGGCAAGAAAGGCTTGGTGGATTTTTTCCACTGCTGTTTTTTCTACGCTGTTTACTGGTAGTCAGAGAGGTGCTTATGCAGCACAAAGACAACCTAAAAAGTGTCTACTTGATGTTCAAACTTGCGAGGTGGATCTCGCATATTGGTGTCTAAAAGAGGAGGTGAAAGGCTATGGCACCTGCAACGTTTTCGCGGTTTATTCGTTTCTTGCAAGAAGAATTGGCAATTTCCAATGGTTCGCTGAAGATTGCTTTACGGCATCGAGAGCAAGATCCGGGACCATTGCCAATGATTCTATGGCAGTACGGTTTGGTGACGTTGGAACAATTAGAGAAAATCTATGACTGGCTGGAATCAGCTTAGTAAGATCGAGTTTATCACCCCAAATCTTGGAGTTATGTCAGATCGATTATGTCTGAGGGTAATGGGCGAGTATAGCCGCATTGCCCCAAGATTCAGCTACTTTCCATACATCACTGAAGCAAGCGGGTTTAATAAAGAACCCGCTTTAAATTTAAGATTTGAGATTTGAGATTTAAGATTTTAAGATTAATTTAAAATTTGAGATTTGATTTTATAGCAACTGCCGAGGAAATTAAAAAGTTATTAATTAGAAAAATTCCAGACCCTGATTATATGATGGCAGGCTTATCACCCTTAATCAGCAGCCGGGACACGGCAAGAGCAAAGCTTTATGAAGAGGTAACTGTCAACTGTCAACTGTCACTCGATAGGGAAAAAGGGAAAAAGGGAAAGGGGGGGAAAGGGCAGACTTGAGAAAAGCTGTAGCTAAATAATTCCAGCAAAAAAGCTAGATCAAATCAATTTTACAGCTTTTTACTTGTTTTACTAATTTCGTTACCTTTCCCCCTTTTTGGTCAACTGTCCACTGTCCACTGTCAACTGTCAACTGTTAAACCTATGGCAATAAAATCTGCAATCTGCAATCTAAAATCTGCAATTGTTACGGTTGGTTCTTCTGTATTTTGAAACAAAACTGTGAAAGCTCCAGCACCTAGTTGTTCTTGAGGCCACATGCGGTAGCAAGGAATGTTAGCCAGATGGGATTGATAAGCTGATAAATGGGGAACTTCTACTGGCTGAAACTGGGGAAATTTTTTCAAAAACCACTCGCAAACCGCTTCGTTTTCTTCGGGTGAATAAGTACAAGTCATATAAGCTAAATACCCTTGTGGCGCGACAATCTGAGCCGAATTTGCTATAATACGTTTTTGTCTATTTGAACATTGATTAATTGCAGATGGGTGAAAACATCCAGGGGCTTTCCCGCCTTTAGCTAGTAAAGATTGACCCGTACAAGGAGCATCTACTATCACCAACTGACTGGTTTTAGCAAAGGTTTTCGCTAGAACGCTAGAATCTCGATTAGCTACAAAAGAGGGATGAACCTGACAGCGTTTTAAATTAGAAATGAGCATTCCCAACCGTTTGCCAATGACTTCGTTAGCAATGAGTAACTCTGGTTGCAAACTTCTCCAAGCAAAGATGCTCTTACCCCCAGGAGCTGCACACATATCTAAAATTAGCGGCAAAGGTGAAGAGATAGCTAATAAAGTAGAAGCGGCAAAAATAGAAGAAAAGTCTAGGCAATAAAAATAACCGGCCTCGTGCAAAGGATGTTGACCGGGTTTAGTATCTAAAGATAAGCGGTCAACAAAGCTTGGTTGCCAGGATGTAGGCGGTTCTACAGAAAACGGCAAAATATCTGGTTTTTCTTTACACCAAAGAATGGAGGGATGAAAAGTTTGGGGATGAATTAATGCTTGAACAAATCTTTCGCGCTCGTCGGAGTTGTCAAATAGACGCTGACTGAGTTTAAGTAGTAAATTAGACGGTTTTTCCATACTTGTATTAATTTTATGCTATTAGCCGCTCCAGACTGAGTTGTTGCATCCAGTTTTATCCCAGACTGGGAGGTTGTAATGTCCGATAAGTTTCGTCACCAGTTACGCCAAGAGGCCGAGCAATGGAAAGCTGAGGGTTTAATTGATGCGTGGCAATACGAGCAATTATCCGAGCGCTATCAATTTAATACCTTGGAAACATCCGCCCGCAACCGCTTTATTGCGATCTTAATCGGGTTGGGGAGTCTACTTTTAGGTTTAGCAGTGATTACTCTGGTGGCGGCAAACTGGCAGGTATGGTCTAGGGAGTTAAGAGTTACCTTGCTGTTGAGTTTGTTTATCGGGGTGAATAGCATTGGATTTTATCTTTGGCGGCGTCCGGTTGATGAATGGCAACATCGAATCGGTCATGGAATATTGTTGCTAGGGGCGTTAATCTTGGGGGCGAATATGGCGCTGATGGCGCAGATGTTCCACCAAAGCGGGTCACCTGCTAGGCTATTTTTACTTTGGGCTTTAGGTGTTTTGGGAATGGCGTATAGCTTGCGCCTGACTCTGCTGGGGATGTTGTCGGTGTTTTTGATGGGGGTGGGGTATTGGTGGGGGTTTTTTGATTGGTTTCCTTGGACGGGATTTTCCTGGATACGGTTGATGCTGCAACACATGCCTATATTAGCGGGGTTGATGTTTGTGCCGTTGGCGTATTGCTGTCGCTCTCGATGGCTGTTTGGTATGGGCGCGATCGCTATCATCTCATCTTTGGTAGCTAACCTGACACGGGTGCAAATTGGCACACCATCAATCCAAGCTTTGGTGACAGCGATCGCTTTTGCCCTGCCACCAGCTTTATTATGGGGTTACGATGACAGGTTCTGGAGTTGGTTTAACGTTACCCGTTGGCAAAGATTGCCGTTACAACCGATTGCCCGCAATCTAGCTTTGCTATGTTTGGGTATCTTATTTTACCTATTTTCTTTCCGGGGATTGTGGCCTGCACCGATTCAAGCGTCAGGGGTAAATGTGCCCCAAGTTGATGGGTTGCTGCTGCTGGATGCGGCAATTTTGGGTTGTATCGCTCTGTGGGAATGGGTACGTTTGCTGTGGCGGATGGATTTAACTTCGGCGGTTGTGGGTGGGTTGATTGCGATCGCTGCGATCGTTCCTTGGTGGCATATTAGCATTACCCCAATTCAAGATATTGCTGTCTGGATTTTTAATATCGCCTTGTTTATCTTGGCGGCTGGTTTAGTGCGCGAGGGATTAGCCCAAGGACAAAGGCGCGGTTTTTGGGGCGGGATGATATTGCTAACCCTGCAAATTTTGAGCAGAATGCTGGAATACGATACGGATTTGTTGTTTAAAGCGTTTATCTTATTTTTGTGCGGCGTTGGCGTGATTGCGGCTGGGCTTTGGTTTGAACGCTACGTTAGAATTCTGCACCATCATTAAGGGGGGTTTATTTAGGATGTCTGTTTTGTTGGCATATTTGTTGGTAAAACCCGCCCCTACACCAATTCGATCCCCCCCTGGCCTTAACAAGGGGGGAATCGCTAATCCCAAATCTCCAATCTGCAATCCCAAATCTAAAATCTAAAATCCCTATGTCTTCTGATGCTCAATTTTCTAAATCGATGCCTTCTTGGCGGCTTTGGCTGCCTTTACTGCTTCAAACAGCATTAATTATCTCTATACCGGCTCAAGCTATTTTTATTCACCTTACCGGCAAAACAGCAATTCTGCAAACGGCGCCGGTTGACCCTTACGATTTTTTACGCGGTTACTCGCAAACGTTGAGCTATGATATTTCTCGCCGAGAAACGTTAGAAAAGCTCCCTGGTTGGAAAGAGTTAACCAGAAATAGAAGACCTCAAGAACCGATTAGTTTATACGTAATTTTAGAAGCACCGGATACACAGATTTCTTCTGGGCGTCCTTTGGCTTGGCGAGCGGTCAAAGTTGCTAGCGATCGCCCCACCAATTTACCAAACAATCAGGTCGTTCTCAAAGGTCTGCTGCGCTATGGCAGAGTTACCTACGGTGTAGAAAGTTATTATTTTCCAGAACAGCAAAGACAGCAACTTAACGATGATATTAATCAAGCACAAGAATCTAACCCAGGAGAGCAGGAAAAAGCGCAACCTTTCGTCGTCGAAGTCAAGGTAGACAGCGAAGGCAATGCCGTTCCTGTGAGTCTTTGGGTGCGCGATCGCAATTATCGATTTTAGCTGATGGGTAATTGCTAATTGCTAATTGCTAATGGCAAAGAAAGTACCAATTACCAATTACCCATTACCCATTACCGCTATTCGTCTTTGTGCTTCATCTGCCAAGTTGCACCAATTGCAGCAGTAGCACCAGCGATTAAGCCGGTACTCATTCCTTCCAAAGTTCTTAACTGAGGGCTTTTTGTCAAGCATTCGGTTGAAGGATTCTCAGCTAGCCAGCATTGTTGACTATCTGCCCAGCTAGCAGTGCCTCCTAGTACCACGCCAATGGCACTACAAGCCACAATATACAGCCAGAAGGGATTTCTTTTTTTAGCCGTGGGGCGAAGATTTTTTCTATCCATCGATAGATGACAACTTAGCGATTTTTTTGCAAAACAGTTTCCAGTATACTCGGTTGCCGCCAGAATTGAAAGTGATTTTATCTGCAAGTGCGATCGCGGCGATCGCTCATCTGAGGGTAAGTCGTCGGGTCGGTTTGACGTAGTGTTTGATTTACCTGTGCGGCAACTACAAGTTACCGCAAAAAAGCCGGGAGGAGATTGAAGCTATGTTGGGTTTAAATGAGTTAAGACAAACCAGAGTATTTCAAGAAGCTTTAGAAGAAGGTCGCCAAGAAGGTCTTCAGCAGGGTCTTCAGGAAGGTAAGTTACAATCCATACCCCGCACGATCGAGTTTGGATTGAGTCAGGATGCGATCGCACAAATTCTAGACTTACCCCCAGAACTCGTTCAGCAAGCAGCTACGGCTTTTCACCAACAGAATTTGGCTGCTTTTATACAATTGGTGGATGGAGAGCGATCGCTATTTTCTCCGCCAGATTTCCTGGAGTTAGAACAACTAATTTCACCTTTGCCAAACGATCTAGAAGCACTTTCGCTAGCGCTCCTAAATTGGTATAAACAGCCGGAAAAATCTCAAATATTTGCTCGGTTAGTTGAGGTACGTAAAACCCTGACAAACAATACTTCTGAATCTGGATTTGAAACCGAAACAACTACCGTTGAAATGCTTGAAAACCAATTGAATAAGCAAACTTTACTCAACGCTATTGCTAACTTTAGCTAACTCAACAAGCCTTCAAAAACCGGGGTTATTGACGAGAAATTTAGGCTTTCAAGCTGAGCTATTTGCAACAAACCCGGTTTTTAGTCAAGGTGCAAGATGTGAGTTAATAAAACTCATAGCTTCGTTGTCATCCCGCCGGGGAATAAATTCCCCGGCTAATAGCTTAAGTCGGTTTAAACCGACTAGCTTTCTACTTCTTCAGTCCGTTAAAACGGACTTTGGCTATTAGCCAGCGATTTAAATCGCTGGCGGGTTATTGCATCAATGCTAATGACTAATCAATCTGGAAATTAAACGGCAAGCGGGCATAAACACCCATCGGATCGTTCATCGATTTCAGCATGGTTAGCTCTTTTTGCAGTTGTTGATAAGCAAGGGTAAGCGGATCGGATTGAGTCGCTTTGGAGATAAAATCATCCCCATCAACGCTAGCAGAATCGCCGCCTAAATTCTTAAACAGCCGTTCTTCTAAACTGCGGCTGCGGGGATATTCTTGCAACTCCCAATTATCATCCAACTTAGCTTCTTTGGCAGCAAATTCAACGGCTTTATCCAATCCGCCAATTTCATCTACCAATCCAATTTGCTTTGCCGCCAAACCAGACCAAACTCGTCCTTGGGCAATTTCTTGGACTTTGTTCGCTGGTAAATTGCGAGAGTTAGCAACTTTACCTAAAAATTGATAGTAAATACGGTTGACAGATTGCTGATAAATAGCCAATTCTTGGGGAGTTTTAGGCCGAGAAATAGTTTGGGAATCGGCATAGCGACCTGTTTTTACTCCATCCCAAGTAATGCCGTTGTTGTTGGCTAATTTTTGCACATCTAGGAGCAGTCCAAACACGCCTATAGAACCTGTAATTGTATTTGGTTCGGCAAAAATGCGGTTGGCATAAGTCGAGATCCAGTAACCGCCAGAAGCCGCTACATCGCCCATTGAAACAACGATCGGTTTTTTCTCGCGAATCAGCCTGACTTCGCGTTGGATGACTTCAGACGCAGTGGCGCTACCGCCAGGACTGTTGACGCGGAGAACAACAGCTTTGACATCATCATCGAGACGCAGGCGGCGTAATTGACTAGCTAAGCGATCGCCTCCCACTTGTCTCACACCTCCTTGTCCGTTGACAATCTCTCCCTCGGCGTAAATTACGGCGATTTTATTATCAGATTGACGTTTAATTCCGACAGTTCTGGGGGAAACTCGCGCATAGGTGGATAAGTTGATTTGTTTGAAAGTGCGATCGTCTTCTTTACTGTCGGTTAGTTTTTTCAGATCGGCGACAACTTGATCGAAATAGCCGACTTTATCGACGAGGCGCGCTTTCTTGGCTTCGTCTGAATTTAGCACGCCTTTACTGTCTGCGATCGCTTGCACTTGTTGCGGACTTAATTTCCGACTTTTGCCCACCGTAGCGCGGAATTCTCCCCAAAGATCGTTTAGCAATCTTTGAGTTTGGGCGCGATTTTCCTGACTCAATTTTTGCAAAACAAACGGTTCAACGGCTGACTTATATTTCCCGACTCTTATTACCTGAACGCCAATACCATATTTTTGCAAAGCCCCAGCCAAAAACATTTGCTCGGCGCGTAACCCGTTCATTTCCATTGCGCCCAAAGGGTTGACGACAATCGTATTCGCCACCGAACCTAAATAATAACTGCGTTCATCCCAATCAGCATCGTAGGCAATAATCTTTTTACCCGATGCTTTAAACTTTTCCAACGCTTGCCTTACTTCTTTTAGGGTTGCATAGCCTGCACCCACACCGCTAGATTCTCCATTACCATCTAAATAAATACCAACAATTCGCCGATCCTTGGTTGCTTTTTCGATCGCGTCCAACACAGTACGAAGGGTAATTGAGTTCTCTTCTTCACCCGATACAGCTTGTTGAATTAATTCTCCTGTCCCGGAAGCGCGACTGGAATCAGTAATATTGAGAGATAAATCGAAAACTAATACCGACTTATTCTTCACTTGTGGTTCGGTATCTTTAGTTGCTGCTGCAATCAGCAGAAAAATCAGTCCGCTAGCTGCTAGCGCACAAAAAGCCAATTGCCCAACCAGACTAGCGAAGGTGTATTTGAGAAAGTCACGCATATTTTTTATTTTTCTCTTTTCAGTTATGCAAGGCGGGTTTTACCAATCACCTACGCGATCGCCGACAATTTATCTAAACCCGCCCCGATTGGTTGTCTGACAGCCGACCAATATTAACTATGCTAACTTCTGCAAGGCTCCAGAATGTTTTAAGTCTGATAAAGTCCCGTTGCCGGTGCAGAACAGTACTGTGGTAATTTCTGCTACTAACACCTCGGCTAAAGCGTCTAGTGCCGCTTCCGATTCAGCAGCTGCTTGTAAAAAAGGCAACGCCAATCCGGCGATGTCCGCACCTAAAGCGATCGCTTTCCCCACATCCAACCCATTTCGCAGTCCTCCAGAGGCAATTAACGGGATATCTGGCGCGATCGCTCTCACATTCGCGATACACTCTGCCGTGGGGATGCCCCAATCGGTAAATGTCGCCCCCAAACGCCGCTGCATCGGATCTTTTGCCCTTTCGCTTTCTACTTTCGCCCAAGACGTGCCACCCGCGCCCGCCACGTCGATAGCCGCCACTCCCGCAGCGATTAATTTTTGTGCGATCGTCGCCGAAATCCCATTTCCCACTTCTTTGGCTATTACCGGCACGGGCAATTTACTGCATAAGATTGCTATTTTGTCAAGCAAGCCGCGAAAGTTTTTATCGCCTTTAGTTTGAACCGATTCTTGTAGGGGATTGAGATGTAAAATGAGGGCATCGGCTTGTAATAAATCGATCGCGCGCAGACATTGATCTAGACCATATTGGTAATTGAGTTGTACCGCGCCCAGATTGGCGAAGAGGAGGATATCTGGGGCGAGCGATCGCACCGCAAAAGTCCCTCCTACGTCGGGATTTTCTACCGCTACCCTTTGAGAACCAACGCCCATTGCCAGCTTGTACTTTTGAGCAACTTTAGCCAAGCGTTGGTTAATAATTCCGGCGAATTCAGTTCCGCCAGTCATGGAAGAAATCAGCAGCGGCGCGCCTAATTGTTTGCCTAAAAAACTTGTGGAGATATCAACTTCATTCCAATCTAATTCTGGCAAACAACAGTGGGTAAATCGATAGTGTTCTAAACCCGTCGTTTGCTGAAATTGAACCGATTCCTCCAGACAGACGCGCAAATGATCTGCCTTGCGATTTTGAGTTTCTGTTGCTGCGGTTATTGGTGAATTCACGGCGGTTTATTTAGTTACGTTTGTTCCTGTCTAGTTTGCTAATTGCTAATTGCTAATTGCTAATTGCTCGCGCCCTATAATTTTCCCCGGTATTACCCATTAGCGATTACCCATTAGCCATTAGCCATTAACCATTAGCGATTACCCATTAGCCATTAGCCATTAGCCATTATGGCTTGATTAACTCTACTGCATCTCTTCCATCCATTTCTTGAAGGTAAACTTTAACTTGTTCTTCTTTAGCAGTTGGCAAATTTTTGCCAATAAAATCTGCTTGAATTGGCAATTCTCGATGACCCCGGTCAACCAGGACGGCTAACCAAATTGCTTCTGGTCTACCATATTCATGAACGGCATTCAAAGCCGCCCGCACCGTGCGACCTTTATAAATTACATCATCGACGAGTACTATAGTTTTATCAGAAATATCAAAAGGAATATCTGTTTTTTCTGGAGTTCGCACCCCTATTTGATTGAGATCGTCTCGGTAGAAGGTAATATCTAAAGCGCCTACCGAAACTTGAACTTGTTCTAGCAATTCAATCTGACGCGCCATCATTTTAGCGAGGGGAACGCCCCTGCTATGAATTCCCAACAACACGAGTTTAGACAAGTCGCGGGTTTTTTCCACCACTTGGGAAGTCATGCGGTTAACCGTGCGGCGTACATCTTCTGCTGATAAAATTTCGACAATTTGGGAAGGCATAGGGATTGAGTGGGTAATAGGTAATTGGTAATCGGTAATTGGTAATTGTTTTTTGCCATTACCGATAACCAATTACCAGAAAAAATGGGATGTTATCCTCTCCATTTTAGGGGACAGTAAAAATTAAGTTCCCTAGCTTGCAATCCTATCTGAGAAACCGGGTTTCTTCTGGGATCTTTCGTTTCATAAAAGATTTTACACAGAAACCCGGTTTCTGGGAGTAATACCAAATCCGAGTTGAATACCCTCTTTATTGCTTAGACCGCGTAGGCGGTCTTTGCTTGTGTAGGCGCGACTTCAGTCGTTAGCCATAAAAACCGTAATCGAAGCGGATTTGGTATAACTATCAACTGTCAACTATCAACTATCAACTATCAACTATCAACTATCAACTATCCACTGTCCACTGTTACCAAATTCCTAAGACCGAATTTGTACGGGCATAATGATGTGGGTTGCTTTAGCGCCTCCCAGAGGTTTAAGTACCACAGGACTAAGTGGATTGCCTAGTTCCATTTCGACTTCTGGAGTGGTTAAATTCTTGAGACTGTCCATCAAGTATTTGACATTAAATCCAATCTCAATATCGTCTCCAGAAAGCTGAATCGGAATCGATTCCCGCCCGCTACCAATATCTTGAGCTTCTACAGCTAAAGCCATTGTTTGCTTGTCGCTATCGAGTTTCGCTTTAACGATATTATTTTTCTGGTCTGTTAAAACGGAAACTCGCTCTAAGGCACTCAAAAGTTGCTTGCGTTCGATCGTTGCCGACCTGGTAAATTGATGGGGAATCAGTTGATGGTAAGCGGGGTACTGTCCCTCTAACAAGCGGGTAGATAAGCGCTGATCGCCGATTTCAAACACTACCAGAGAGCGATCGCAATGCAAAATCACCGATGGGATAGATTGCCGCGTCCCCAGCATTCGTTCTACTTCTCGCAACGCTCTTCCCGGTACGGTAACCTTTAATTCGGTCATCGGTTCGCTAACGGTTTCTTCCTCATCACCGGGTGCAACTTCTGTTTGCACCACCGCGAGTCTATGACCATCCGTCGCGGCAAATTCTATACCATCTTCTTGGCTGGTAAAATGCACCCCTGTCAGTACTTGCTTGGTTTCGTCAGAACTCGTCGCAAATAAAGAACCGTGCAATCCAGCAATTAAAGCTTCAGATGGAATATTGATCGTTTTACCATCTTCTACCATCGGTAATTCTGGGAATTCTTCGGTTCCCATTCCCCGAATTTGGTAGCGCCCACCAGATACGGCGATGGTGACCAAATTGTCTCCCGCTTCATCGTCAATCGTAATTTCCGCCTCTGGCAAGCGGGAAACAATATCGTTTAGCAGCTTTGCCGGTAAGGTTAAAGTTCCGCCAGCTTCCACAGTGGCAGCAAAGCTGGTTCGGATACCCAAACTGAGGTCAAAAGCCGTTAAGCTTACCCGTTGTTGTTCTTCATCTGCGGTTAGCAGCACGTTGGCTAACACGGGATGGGTAGGTTTTGAGGGAACTGCACGACTAACTAGCGACAGGTTGCTGTTGAGGTCGTTCTGGGTGCAAACCAGCTTCATGAGAGTTTGTGTCTGTCTTCAGTGGCTTGACCGATCGTACTACCTGTCTTGCCCATCGGGAAAACAACATTCCTGGAAACCAGGTTTCTGGGTAAATTTCTGGTTCCAACGCCAAGATTTTTCAGAGACACCCGGTTTCTTTGCCTAAGTCCTGAACACTTTGCGCCCTCGTTACTTACTTAAACGAGTGTAATTTTTAACAACCGCAATAGTAAACACTGTGGAAAATGTGGAAAAAGTTGGCAAATTCTTTCTTTATTGCGGTTTCTGGAACCGATCGCCTGTGGAAAACTTGTGGAAAAATCGACTGGGTTTTCCACAGAGTATTTATACTCTGTTACTTTTTGCCCTCAAATTATGGATTTTTCCACAAAAGTTCCACGGTTGCTGACATTCTTTGCAATGCTTTACATTCCGGCTCAGGAGCGATTGGGGGATTTGCTGGCTAGGTTAATGCGATCGCTCAGCTGCCGCAAGGTATTTGCCATATTGGAATCGCTCTTTTGCAACTGGGAAATTTTATCGCAACTGTACATTACTGTGGTATGATCTTTCCCGCCAAATTCTTCGCCAATTCTGGGCAAACTCAAATCCGTATGTTGGCGCATCAAATACATCCCAATTTGGCGAGCCACACTAATTTCCCGGCGTCGCGAGTTACCCTTCAAATCTTCAATCGACACCTCATAAGCATCTGCCACCACCATCATCACCGCATCCGGAGTCGCTGCGATTTTTTCCGTTGGCGGGTTTAAAACCGGGGCAATATTTTCCACCGTCATCGGCAAACCCGAAATCGAAATATACGCCACAGCCCGAATTAAAGCCCCCTCCAATTCCCGAATATTCGAGGTGTAATTCGTCGCAATGTATTCAATCACATCGCGAGATAAGCGCATATTTTCGTACTCAGCTTTCTTTTGTAAAATTGCCATCCGCGTTTCCAAATCCGGCGGCTGAATATCAGCAATCAACCCCATCGAAAACCTGGAACAAAGGCGGTCTTGCAATCGAGAAATCTGCTTTGGCGGTCGATCTGCTGCCAAAACCACCTGTTTTCCGGCTTCGTGCAGCGTATTAAAAGTATGGAAAAACTCTTCCTGAGTATATTCTGTGCCTTCAATAAATTGGATATCATCCACTAACAAAACATCGGCGGCGCGATAATGTTCGCGGAAGCTTTGCATACTATCTTTACGAATCGCGGCAATCAAATCGTTAGTAAATTGCTCGGTAGAAACATAAAATATTTTGGCATCCGCACTAATATCAAGGCGATAGTGACCGATAGCTTGCATCAGGTGGGTTTTCCCCAAACCAACACCCCCGCAGAGAAACAGGGGATTAAACTCCCGCCCTGGAGATTCGGCGACGGCTAAAGCAGCAGCGTGCGCCATCCGATTGTTAGACCCGACCACAAACCGCGAGAACACATGTTTGGGGTTTAAAGTCGTCGGTCTGGGTCGCTGACCAGACGTAGCTTCTGGGGGATTGGGATTGACCGGGAGAGGCCAGGAAATTTCCATATCGCTGGTAATGTCTTCATCCCCTTGGACGACGCTGATATAAATTTCCACCGACTGACCCAGAATGTCTTGAACGACTTCGGCGATGGTTTTGATGTAGTATTTCTGTAGCCAACTGCGAGCAAATGGATTGGGCGTGCGAATCACCAGACAGTTATTTTCCAACTGTTCCGCCGTGGCAGTTTTGATCCAAGTTTCAAACGTAGGGCGGCTTAACTGGAGCTGCAATCGCTCCAGAACCTGGCTCCATAACTTTTCCAGGGAGACTTCCACAGGTTTTCCTCCGCCCCTATCCGGCAATAAGTACTGCATGAATCAGCTTAGCAAGTCTGGTCAATTCCATCGAAATGGGTTTCACCTAGCGGGGAAGGGGGGAAAGGGGGGAAAGGGGAAAGTGGAAAGGGGAAAGGGGGAAAGTGGGAAAAGAGAAACACTCTTGGGGAGGAATAGATATGTGGGATGGGAATCGACTAAGAAAACAGATCTACTGCTTTAGCTATTCACTTTCCCTCTTTTCCCCCTTTCCCCCCTTTCCCCTTTCCCCCCTTTCCCCTTCCCCCAGCCCAGTCCTGACCATTGCTTGCTCATCCCCCCCATCCCTCCATGAAAAAAAGACAGCCATTATTTAAACTGAAGATAGAGGAATTTTGTAGCCAGCTATGAGCTACTGTATCAATCCCAGCTGTTCCAAGCCCAACGACGCCGCTAACGCCAATAGTCCGATTTGTCGTAACTGCGGTTCGGAGTTGTTACTAAAAGGGCGCTACCTAGTGATGCGTCTTTTAAGCGACAAAAGCGGCTTTGGCAAGATTTATGAAGCATTTGAGGGTTCAACCCCGAAAATCCTCAAAGTCTTAAAAGAAGATCATAATACCAACTCCAAAGCTGTCGAACTATTCCAACAAGAAGCGATTGTTTTGAGTCAATTAAACCATCCAGGGATTCCTAGAATCGAGCCGGATGGATACTTTCAATTTTTTCCTAAAGGTGCAAAAGAGCCGCTGCATTGCATCCTGATGGAAAAAATTGAAGGGCCAAATTTAAAACAATGGATGCAGCAGCAAGGCAATCACCCCATCAGCGCCGACCAAGCGTTAAATTGGTTAAAACAACTAGCAGAAATTTTGCATCTCGTTCATCAAAAGAACTACTTTCATCGCGATATAAAACCAGAAAATATCATGCTCCGCCCCAACGGTCAATTGGTATTAATTGACTTTGGCACTGCTAGAGAAATGACTTATACTTATCTGGCAGCAGTGAGCGGAACGGGGAGCATTACCAGGATTAGTTCTGCCGGATATACGGCTCCAGAACAAGAACAAGGCAACGCCGTACCCCAATCGGATTTCTATTCTTTGGGGCGGACGTTTGTTTATTTACTCACTGGCAAGAATCTAACCAATAATGCAATTTATGATGCGATCAGGAATGAATTAAATTGGCGCAACTTTGCTCCTGAAATAGCACCGCCCCTTGCCAATTTTATTGATAAACTGATTGCTCCTAAAGCAGGAGATCGACCTAAAAATACTCAGGAAATTATAGACTGTTTAGCTAAAATTTCCCAGGAAATATACTATCCCGATCTTCCTGCGGTTGGTAGCACTAGCAATACATTGATGCAATCTTCAGCCAAGGTTTCCCTAATTCCCAGTAAAGTCATAGGGTACAATAAAAAACTGCTCATAATAGGAGCCGTGGCTTTAGCTGTAGCATTGGGAGGTTATGGAAGTTGGGAAGTTTATCGCAATAACACCCAAATTGCGCCAATTGAAGATATCTCACCTTTGAAAATTTTGACCGGGCATTCTAGCTTTATTAATTGCCTCGTTTTTAGCCCCGATGGTCAAACATTAATTAGCGGCAGTGCCGACAAAACAATCAGATTTTGGAACCTGGCAACGGGCAAAGAAATTCGCACGATCAAAGACCATAATAGCTTTATTAATTTTTTGGCGATCGCTCCCGATGGTCAAACATTAGTCAGCGCCAGTGCCGACAAAACAATTAAGCTTTGGAACCTCGCCACGGGCAAGCAAATTCGCACCCTCAAAGGCCATTCTGGTTATGTAAATTATCTCGCCATTACCCCCGACGGGCAAACCTTAGCCAGCGCCAGTTCTGACAAAACAATTAAACTTTGGAATTTATCAAATGGGCAAGCAATTCGCACGCTTACAGGCCATTCTAACTCGGTAAATTCTTTAGCGATCGCTCCCGATGGAAAAACATTATTTAGCGCCGGTGCCGACAAAAATATTAAAATCTGGGATTTAACAACCAAAACAGAAATTCGCACCCTCACCGGACATACTAGCTTTGTTAATTACCTGGCAATTAGTCTAGATGGGAAAAAATTATTCAGTGCCAGCGCTGACAAAACAATCAAAATTTGGGATATCGCTAATGGCAAAGAAATTAAAACCTTAAAAGGTCATACCAGTTTTGTAAATTACCTAGCAATTAGCCCTGATGGACAAACACTGATTAGTGGCAGTGCTGACAAAACTATCAAAATGTGGAATCTCTCCAACGGCAAAGAAATTCGCAGCCTCACAGGGGATTTTAACTATGTGAATTATTTGCCGATTAGTCCGCTGGCGATTAGTCCCGACGGGCATACTATTGCCACGGGCAGCGGTAACAAAACTATTAAAATTTGGCAAATACCGCTAAAATAACTCAAGTTGCTAATTGCTAATTGCTAATTGGATTCATGGGGGGTCTGATCTTGACAATTACCCATTACCAATTACCTATTATCAGTAGGGGCTAGTTGAACGAAATCAGAAACCGGGTTTCTTTGTAGATCTCTTTCCTTGCTCAACAATTTTTCACAAAAACCCGGTTTCTTCCCAGGCAATTACCCATTACCAATTACCTAATACCAGTTAGCTTGGATGTAACTACCAACTTGGGTTAAAATAAAAATTCCCGCATCGATCGACTTGTTGCCATGTGGAAACCAGAACTGCTTGTCCCGGCTAAAAATTTGGAACGATTAAAAGTCGCCATTGCCTATGGTGCCGATGCCGTTTATCTAGGAGGGCAAAAGTATGGTTTGCGGGCGCGGGCGGACAATTTTACCGACTCCGATTTAGCCTTGGGCGTTGCATTTGCTCATCAGCACAACGCTAAAGTTTACATCACCCTGAATGCCTTTCTCCACGATGCCGATTTTGAGGGATTGGCAGACTATTGTCAGTTTCTCTCTGCTATCGGCGTCGATGGGGTAATTGTCTCCGATTTGGGGGTGATTCGCGCGATTAAAAATAGTTCCAATCTCAACATTCACTTATCGACTCAAGCTTCTTGCATCAATTCTTATGCGGGGCGTTTGTGGAAGCAAATCGGAGTCAAGCGCCTGATTGTCGGTCGAGAACTTAGTATAGCCGAGGCTGGTGCAATTCGCGAGCATTCGGGCATCGATGTGGAAATGTTTACCCACGGGGCAATGTGCATGGCGTATTCGGGTCATTGCACAATTTCTAACTTTACAGCAGGACGAGATTCTAATCGCGGCGGATGCATTCAATCTTGTAGATTGCCGTATCAGTTAGAAAGTGATGACAAGAAACCAGAAGATTTAGTAACGTTCATGTCATCGAGAGATTTATGGGGAATATATCAAATTGAAGATTTTTTTAAACATCAGATTTGTTCTTTGAAAATCGAAGGAAGAATGAAATCTTCCTTTTACGTTGCCCTTACTTGCAAAGTTTATCGTAGATTAATTGATGCTTATGCATCTGGTACGTTGAATGCAGAAATGCTTCAAATAGCAGCAGCAGAACTGCAATCAATTCCCCATAGAGACTACTTTGCTGGTTCGCTGGAAACGCCAGCAGGAAGGGATTCGGTGTTCGGACAGCTATCGGGAATTAATACGGGAACGCATCAATATTTAGGAATTGTTTTAGAGTCAAACCCACAAGAAATTGTTTTACAATTGGTTGAACCTTTGGCAATTGGCGATGAAATTGAAATTATTCCTTTTGCTGGAGAAGCTATAAGCTGGAAGGTTGAAAGGTTGGTTTCGGTGATGGGCGATCGCATAAATTCCATGCGTCAAGATAGCGTGGTTCGCATTCCCAAAATTGATGCACCCGGAAATCTACAAAATGTCGCCAAACTAAATGTAGTTCGATTTGCTCAAGGAGTTGCTGAAACGATCCCCCCTGCCCCCCTTGCCAAGGGGGGTTAAATTAGATGCAATTTAACACTAACGATCCCCCCTGCCCCCCTTGCCAAGGGGGGTTAAATTAGATGCAATTTAACACTAACGATCCCCCCTGCCCCCCTTGCCAAGGGGGGTTAGAATGTCAAAATTGGTCGCATTATCCCAATATGCTGACGCAGTTAAAACCCGGCAAACGATCCCCCCTGCCCCCCTTGCCAAGGGGGGTTAAATTCTATGCAATTTAACACTTTTGTTGCTTCTATTTCGGATCTAGATCGATGTGTCAATGCTGCCAATTTGCATGAGGTGTTGTTGGAACCTGCGTTATTAGCTAGGCAGGGAAAGCTTTCAGAAGAGAAGGTAAATTTGTTAGCAACCGAAGCTAGAAATCGAGGATTGCGCCCGGTTTTGGTTTGGGATGTATTGATGCCCGAACGAGTGATGAGGGGGGTGTGCGATCGCATTCAGAATTGGGATCTGACTCGCTTCGCAGCTATCCGCGTTTGCGATCCGGGTGTAGCTTATTGGCTGTTAGTTCATTTCCCAGAAATCCCGCTTCAGTTAATTGTTGAAACCGGCAATCATAACCTGGAATCTCTTTTAGGTTGGTGCGAAACTTTTTCTGGTTCTTTGAAACGTCTCGTGCTATCTATCGAACTACCAGAAGAAAAACTAATTGAATATTGCCAAACGCTTCCTGTCCCTTGCGAATTGTTGGGTGTAGGACAAATTTTACTGTTTTACTCGCCGCGCAGTCTGCTAACAGAACATTTAGCAGAGGAGGATAATTTTAACCCAGAAACTCCTCTATATCTAGAAGCTACTGCCGCCTTTGCAGATAGTCCCAATCGGCATTTTCCCACTTTGGAAACAGCCCACGGGACCTTTATGTTCCTCGATAAAGACCAGTTTATCCTCGATAAATTAGATGGGTTACAAGCGGCAGGTTTGCATACAGTACGCTTAGATTTGCGGCATCTGGAACGGGATGGTAATGTAGCCGTAGATATTGATGTAATTTGTGACAAAATTTTGTCAGATCCTGCTTCCCTGCGCGTAAATTGGTCGCGAGAAACCCGCGCTCCTTTTTTCAAAGCCAATCGCACAACCGCCCTATTTCCACGCATGAAATCCAAAGTAACTGATTATCGAAATGATGCTTGTTTAGCTGAGGTTTTAGCTGGAGAAGGTGGGAAATATGTGGTGTTTTATACCATGCGTCCTTTTGAGGTTTCCGAGATTAAAAGCATGGTAATGCCAACGGGTGAAGAGATTAAGCTGCCGCAAGATGTGAGCTTTCGCAATTTAAACGGCGATCGCATCATAACCTGCGAGTCAGAACAAATTCTGGTCACCGACTGGATTAAGAAGGCTGTACCAGGCTCCCTGCTGCTGGGCGGATAGGCCATAAACTGGTATGATTCGTTGTGAATCGAGGGAGCGATCGCCAATTATGGAAACAATCAATGTATTAGACTTGATCGCAGGCGGATTAGCCCTAGCTGTATTAATCGGCGGCTTGCTAATGCTATTTTTTGGTATGTCTGCATTTGGGGATAAAGATAAGTAGGGTGACACAGTAAATCAATAGACCTCACTAAAATATAAATTATCCCTGGCTCAAATATTTTCTGGAGAAGTATATACCCATTGCGATCGATATCTACGAGCGGAATATCTCTAAATGACGCCTTACGCTGCAACTTAACTGCCAGCCACCACTCCTCGCTTGATAATCCTGCTGGTGGCTGACGATAGCGTAAGTCATCCCAATGTAAGTAATCCAGGCGTTTTGGCAAGGCGTCGTAGGCCGCTAAGATATCTGCTAGGCGACCAGAGGCTTGGATTTCAGAAAGTAACTGTTGCAACTGCTTGGGGGACTGAGGCTTTTTCATCGCCAGTTTGTGACCGATATACTAAAAATCTACTAATTAATACTAAATTAGTAGTTTCTGTTGAAAAAAATATAGCACTTACGCAAAAAAACCCGGTTTCTAGGAAAAATCGTCGGTGTAGAGTCGCGAGATTGACGCAGAAACCGGGTTTTTGGCCTCACGTGGGTTACGCAAAAAAACCCGGTTTCTAGGAAAAATCGTCGGTGTAGAGTCGCGAGATTGACGCAGAAACCGGGTTTTTGGCCTCCAAACCGCTTCACGAAGCTGAACTTTAAAGCCTGCGTAGGCAGGCTTTGTTTGTATAGCCCTACCCTGGAAGGGTAGGCACTTTAACCATCAGCATTAATCTGAGCGATTATCTCTTTTAACACCTCATCTGCCTTATCGTTACCAATTTGACAAGTTCCGGCATTGGCATGACCGCCGCCGCCATATTTCAGCATCAATTCACCGATATTGGTGTTTGAGGTGCGATTGAAAATTGACTTACCCACCGCAAAGACGGTATTTTGCTTTTGCAAACCCCACATTTGGTGAATCGAAATATTGCAATTGGGGAAGAGAGCATAAATCATAAATCGATTGCCTGCATAGATAGTCTCTTCATTTCTTAAGTCGATTACCACCAGGTTCTTATAAACCTTAGAACACCTTTGGATTTGTTCGTTAAATTTTTCTTCCTGATCGAAGTAAACATCTATTCTTTCTCTGACATCAGGCAGATTCAAGATGTCTTCGATTGTATGTTCTTTGCAGTAGTCAATCAGATGCATCATCAAGCTATAGTTAGAGATGCGAAAATCTTTAAAGCGTCCTAAACCCGTGCGGGCATCCATTAAGAAGTTCAACAAAACCCATCCTTCTGGATGCAGAACTTCTTCCATTGTGAATTGGGCAGCATCTCCCTTATCTACAGCATCCAACATTTCCGGAGAAATTCTAGAAAACTTATCTGGCCCGCCTAAGTAGTTGTAGACGACTCTGGCGGCTGAGGGGGAATCAGGATCGATAATATGATTGGCCTTGATGGTTGCATGGCGAATCGTTTCGCTGAAGTGGTGGTCAAAAGCTAAACCGACGCCTTCTACATAGGGTAAGTTTGTGGTGATGTCTCGGTTGGTAACCTCTATTTTGCCGTCCTGCATATCTTTGGGATGCACGAACTTGATATCATCAATAACGTCAAGTTCCTTCAGTAAAATCGCGCAGGCGAGTCCATCAAAATCGCTACGAGTTACGAGACGGTACTTTTTCCCTTGTTCCAGCATATAATTTCTCCGAAAACCTATCGGTGCATAGGATATGGACGTTCTTTAGTAGTTTACCCAAGTGCGTGGCTAGAATTCCCAATCCGTACTTTCACTTTAAACAGTTCTCGATTTTTCAGGATCGGTGCGCCATGAAGGTGGGTACTGATGGTGTTCTGCTGGGGGCGTGGACGGATACCTCCGGGGTAGAACGCATCCTCGATATCGGTACGGGTACGGGTTTGGTGGCGCTGATGTTGGCACAGCGATCGCGCGCCCATATCGATGCGGTAGAAATAGATCGGGATGCTTGCTCTCAGGCGCGGGAAAATGTGATGCGATCGCCTTTCTCAGACCGGATCTCCGTATACCATTGTTCGATTCAAGATTATGCAAAAACTTGCACAGAGCGGTACGATCTGATCGTCTCGAATCCACCTTTTTTTGCCAACGCCTATAAAGCACCGAACTTTGAGAGAGCGATCGCCCGCCATAGCGATCGCCTCGATCAATCCGATCTATTACAAGCAGCACAACAACTTCTATCCCAAAACGGTCGGCTGGCTGTTATTTATCCAACTGAAGCATCCCAAACTTTAGATCAAAAAGCCCCAGCATTTGGTTTTTTTTGCTACCGTAAGCTGTACGTTAAGCCTACATTAAATAGCCCGATCAAGCGCGTCTTAATCGTCCTGGGTAAAAATCGATCGGAATATCAAGAAAATACCCTGACAATAGAAGCAGACAGACATATCTATACCGCTGAGTTTATTGCCTTAATTAAAGAGTTTTATCTGAAGTATTGAGATTGAATTCGGCATTGCTAATTGCTAATAGCTAATAGCTAATATCCGATTTTTACTGACATTAGCCATTAGCTGCTCTTTGCGAGATAACTTGCAAATGGCGTTATCTATAAACAAAACTTTTTATCATATCATGTCCGAGGTATTTATGATGCCGTTTCCCTACGCAACAACTCTGTGAGGTTTTTTATGATGGGCAATTCAACGCGCATCATATGATTGCCGTCTCCCTACTCTAAAACCGAGAATGGGCTTTACTCTGGGTCAGTCCTGCATATAACTGCCTTATTGTTAAGAAACGTTTAAGAGATTAATCAGCCAACATTATCTACTGACTGCGGTTGTAGCGGATGACAAGCGACTGCAACAAAGCCAAAAGGCTCTTGGTGTAAAGGTTTAATGCTGCTGCTCGCCCTTTCTGCGTACCTCTACTGCAAACCGCTATCAACGGTATCGGCTTAGAGGCGAGGGGCATTTCTGAGAAATATATGAATATTTATTGACTATGTGTAAAGTTTTGTGTACTTTAAGGATGGGCAGGTAAGGTTTCATTCTCTCGAAGCTCTCGGTTTGACCTTTGTGCCAGTTGCAAATCTAGTCAATTAAGGTGGATCTGTACTATGCCATTTACTATCGACTCAGCTCGCAGTATTTTCCCTAGCACTCTTGCTGCTGATGCTGTGCCAGCCACAATTGCCAGGTTCGGTCAGCTGAGTGCGGAAGATCAACTTGCATTGATTTGGTTTGCATACCTTGAAATGGGTAAAACAATCACAATTGCTGCTCCAGGAGCAGCGAATATGCAGTTTGCCGAACCAACTATGAATCAAATTCGGCAAATGTCATTTCGCGAACAATCCCAGGTAATGTGTGACTTGGCAAACCGCGCTGACACGCCTATTTGTCGAACCTATGCTACCTGGTCTGCCAACATCAAATTAGGTTTTTGGTATCAGCTGGGACAATGGATGGAGCAGGGAATTGTGGCTCCAATTCCAGAGGGTTATAAACTTTCTGCTAATGCCGCAGCCGTACTGCAAGCAATCAGAGAACTAGAATCAGGTCAGCAGATTACAGTATTACGCAATAATGTAGTTGACATGGGGTTTGATACCAGCAAATTGGGTAGTTATAACCGAGTTGCTGAACCTGTTGTTGTTCCCAAAGAAATTTCACAGCGTAGTAAAGTCACGATTGAAGGCGTTGATAATCCAACCGTACTGAGCTACATGGATAACTTGAATGCTAACGATTTTGATGCGCTGATCGAGTTATTTACTCCTGATGGTGCCCTGCAACCTCCGTTCCAAAAACCGATTGTGGGCAAAGATGCCGTGCTGCGGTTTTTCCGGGAAGATTGCCAAAACCTCAAGTTACTCCCAGAGCGAGGCGTTGCTGAACCCGCAGAAGATGGTTATACCCAAATCAAAGTCACTGGTAAAGTGCAAACTCCCTGGTTTGGTGCTGGCGTCGGAATGAATATGGCTTGGCGCTTCTTGCTCAATCCTGAAAACAAAATTTTCTTTGTGGCAATTGATTTGCTCGCTTCTCCCAAAGAGCTATTAAATCTAGTTCGCTAGATCGCTAAGCGCGAGTAAACCTTAGATAATGGTGGATGAGCGCTCTTTTCTAAAGGGCGCTCTTTTGCTTCGGAACTACGGGTGCAATTCGATAAATTTAGATAATGACAGTTTAGGTTGGATGATGCAAGTGAGTGAAATTGATTGGTCTAATACAGAGCAGAAAGTGGCTAAAGAAGCGTTCGAGAAAGCCTATGAGCGAGAAATTGCGGCTTTGATACAGGAAGTTCGCGCGCAAGCAAGTGCGATCGCAGAACTTGATGATATGTGGCGCTTGCACGATTTCTTAAGTGCCAGAAGACACGATATCGATGGCAAGTACGACTACAGTTATTCAGCTCTCCTGTTTATTTTTGCCCGTTTGGTGAAAGAGGGATGGTTGCATCTGGATGAATTGAAGGGACTTCAAACAGATAAGCTTTCTAAAGTAGCTGCCCTCTCCCGCATGTGAGTAGTAGGGGCACGGCATGAGTAAGTTTTGCCCCATCAAGCAAAGTTTTTCTGATGCCGTGCCCCTACCATGTTTTGTAGCTGGTAATAGGTAATGGGTAATTGGTAATTGTATTGAATATACAGGGTTTTACTAAGATAATACTTACACAAATAAACCCGGCTTTTCCGAAAAATATTTGGAAAATGGAACCAGAGAATAACGAAAAAACAGGGCTTTTTTGCCTCAGTCATGAGATGATTTATCCTGACAACTACCTCTTTTCTAAATGTCGCTAATAGGTAATAATAATGTCTCCTCTATTTCCACTCGCACAGAAGCACTCACATTGCAACCGCTATTGAGACAATCTACCAGCAATTGATTAGCATCGTAATATTGATGCAGTAATTCTTTCTGCTGTTCGCTGAATTGCCAATCGTGACCAATGTTGCAATGTTCAATGATCGCAACTGTTAATGCCTCAGTCCAAGTTTGACCGTTAGCGTTCCACCATTGCTCAAATTCTGCTTTATTTTTATCCAGGTCAGGTAGTTGATCTTTGAGTTGTTGTAGCGATCGCTTTAGTTCCAGCTCAGTAGTATACTCAAGGGCGTGTTCCAGGGCGATCGCCAGGGCATGGGCATGGTCGATAGCGTTTTCAATTTCCAGGTTTGGGTTAAGGGCAAGATTAACCGCACGGGCGCAGGAAATAGCACAGGTAAGCGAATGGTCGAGGTAGAGGGCATTACTGCGGATAAACACAAGGTCAAGGCCATAAATATTCCGCGTAACCGCAAAAGCAAGTTCGCCCACCAAGTAAAAAGTCCGAATAGCTACTGCTTTGTAGGGGGCTGAGACTGAACTGGATTTTTGATATAGCCAGGTAAGAAATTGCTGCAACTTCTCATCCTTTGCCGCGATCGCATCAATTTGTTGCTTCATTAAACCCAGATACTCATCAGCATTCGGCAACATCCCAGACACCAGCAAAAAAACTTCGCGCCACCGCTTTTGGGTGATGTGGCTGACCAGTTTTTCTAAAGCTTGTGGAGCGGAACTGGCAACAATTTGTCTGGCTGTAAAATAGTCTTGAAACGTCACGTGGGAGAAAGAATAAATTCCCCTTGTCCGTTCCACCAATAACCCATGTTGCAACTCAATAGCTTTCAGCACTGCCTCGCTATCGGTTTGCAATTCATCTGGATCGGGATTGGCATTTGGTAAAGTACTCAAATAGTTGGCAATCAGTTGCTGTATTTCGTCTTGCTCAAAAAAGTAGTTGCCCTGTTCAGAAGCGATCGCTGCCACTTGCTCCAGCATTTTTTTCTTGCGTTGCAAAGTCAGATTTTGATAAACTTCATCCCGGTGAATTCCTTTAGCTTCATCCCAGGTTTTGAGCAAAATATTCAGTCCTTGATCGTATAACTTGGCTCGGTTAGACGGGAATTCATATCTAGCTTGGAATACTAAACAGAGCAAATGCAGTAATATCGGTGTTCTAGCAAGTTCTCGGATTGGCTGATTTTCTCGACGCTTTAATTTTCTAATAAATCGCTTCGCCGTCAATTTCCCCTCTTCCCAGTCATGACCAGGAACAGCAACAAACCACTTTTCAGCAAAAATTTTAATTTGCTCAAAACCAAAATCTGCTATTTCAACATCAATGAAGTTATAAAACCTATATCTAGACGCAGCAATACGACAGGAAATCGTCAACTTATTTTTGTAATAATCTTCAGAAAAGCTCTCAATTTCGTCTATAATTCTCGATTCATCTTCAGAAGGCACTTCATCCAAACCATCGAGCAAAATCAGTCCTCTGCCGCAATCGAGTAACGTTTTGATCTTGTCTTGGGACAAAATGCCACAACTGGAAAATTCTCGGTTGATATAGTTCAATAAACTGAAATCTTGTTTATCCCTGGCATATTTAGCAAAATTTTTCAACCGAATGAAAATCGGAAATTGGTCGGATTGAAACTTCCCTTGATTGCACTGAATAGCTAGATATTGCAAGAACGTGGTTTTACCCGATCCTGGTTTACCCAGCACCATCAACCTGTCATTCAGTTTAACTGCCTCTAGTCCCGGTAATCCTTCCTGACGTACTCTACCTATGCCCCAGCGCTCCAGAATGTTGACATCGACGTAGAGGTTTTCTATATCAATTGGTCGGGAAATGTCCAACAGATGCATTTTGCCATACAGCGTTTGGATTTTGTCATGGCAATGCTGACGTACTTTTTGTACTAGGAAATCGATGTCTGAATCTGACTCTGCTTCTCGATAGGCGATCGCGCAGCCTGCCTTTAGGCATATCGCTTGCCAGTCTAGTTCCAATCTCGCACAAATTTCGACGAAGTTGAGATAGGCAATCGGTTTGCCAGTAAAAAAGTTGACTGCGGTAGAGCGAGAAATCCCTAGCTCCTCAGCCAAAGCGTTCTGGCTAGGAAAGCCACGACTTCTCAGAGCCTGTCTAACCTGGGGAATGCACTCTGGAGCAACTCTGAGTGACCGAGACATAGCGCTTGTGAGCAAAAAGTTTCTGGTATGATGTTGGCTTTATTTTGAGCCAAACGCAAGTCCAACACAAGTCCAACACAAGTCCAGCGATCTTAATCATCGCTCCAGCTGTATCTCAACCAGGCGTGGAGTTAAATGAGTTGATATCGCTGAAAAATCTAGCTCTGAGTGGAAATTTATGACCCAGGATTCTGCTAAGCTTCTTGTCGTGGATGACGACCCTTCCATCCGGCATTTAATTTCTCGCTTTTTCAGTCAGCGCAACTATGAAATTAAGTCCGCTGAAGACGGTAAGTCAGCGCGGGTTCTGTTTGAAAACTTCAGCCCAGATCTGGTGATTCTGGATATAAATTTGCCAGATGTTAATGGCTTTAATCTTTGTCAGGAAATGCAAAGCTGTAGCGATGTCTATGTCATGATGCTAACGAGTCGGACTGATGAAAGCGATATCATCCAAGGATTTACTCAGGGTGCGGATGACTATATTACAAAGCCTTTCAGTCTGGCGGAACTAAGCGTCCGCGTCGGAGCTATTTTAAAGCGTCAGCGACAGGTCAATACTCCTAAGCATAAATCTCTCGTCTTTGAGAATCTGGTTATCGATCCAGCAAGTCATGAAGTAAAAATCAACAACCAGACGGTATCTTTGACCGCTTTAGAATTTAATTTGTTGCGTTTTTTGGCTAGCCATCCCGGTCAGGTTTGGCGTCGCTCAGAGCTGCTGCAAGCGGTCTGGGAATATGACTATGTAGATTCCGATCGGGTGATTGATGTCCATATCGGTCAGATTCGCAAAAAAATTAAAACTGCTACGAGTCAGTCCTCATTAATTCAAACAGTTCGAGGTGTGGGTTACAAATTTGAGGTTGCAGGTAAAAGATAATAGCAACAGGAACAAATCAGGCAAATTTAAAATTTGCTGTCAATAAAACTGCACAATAAACATAAAAGGAGTAGTAGCACAGTATAAGTATGTTTTGTCACATAGGGCAAAATTTTTCTGATGCCGTGCCCCTACAATGTTTGTCTTGCACCCACGCAAAGAAACCGCGCAACTCGGCGATGCGGGTAACCGTTGACCCCGCTGCGTAGATTTTAACCGCGTCGATGGTGGATGAGAGTAGTGCGATCGCATATACTTTGAAGTCAGCCCAAGGGATAAATCCAATGTCTGACCAATTTGATCCAGAACTATTCCAAACAAAACTTTATCTCAGTCCTGAAAAAGACGAACTTTTTGAAACCGGGCCTTGGCCTAAACCGTTTGTCTTTAATGAAGATGTAGTGCGGGTTTTTGATGATATGATTTCTCGTTCAGTTCCCCTGTATCGGGAAGTGCTAGCTTGTGCGGCGCATTGGGCTAGAGATTACTATCAACCGGGAACTAAAATTATCGATATTGGCTGTTCGACCGGAACATTTCTAGAATTATTAGGGCGATTTTTGAAACAACCGGCTACTCTAGTGGGAATTGATAATTCTCAACCAATGTTAGAAAAAGCGCGACATAAATTGGAAAAAGTTCAACAGATCCATCAAGTTGAATTAATCTGCGATCGCGCTGAAAATTGCTCGTTTGAAGACAGTAGTGTAGTTATAATTAATTACACGTTACAGTTTTTGCCTTTACAAGTGCGGCAAAAGTTGCTCAAGTCTATCTATGAAGGTTTAAATCCGGGCGGCTTGTTATTCTTGAGCGAAAAAGTTAAATCGGCTTGTCCGCAATTTCAAGAAACAATTACTCGACATTACGAAGCTTTCAAGGCGCATAATGGATATGCCAAAACTGAAATTGAACGCAAAAAGGAAGCATTGGAAAATGTTTTAGTGCCTTTAACCGAAGCACAACAAATTCAAATGCTGCAAGAAAGCGGCTTTAGTCAAATCGATTCACCGATTAAATTGCATAATTTTATTTCGTTGGTCGCTCTGAAGTGAATGACATTAAAATTAAGACAGGGATTTAATCAATTATGCAAATATTTATATGTTTGATGAGACGCTAGGATATTTGGCTTCGGATTATTGCGATCGCTTCCCCACTCTCCTAAACCGCGATGCCATTTTAGCAGTACGTCAAGAACGACAATCTAAGTTATTCGCGCCCCAAGTCAGTCACTACCGCGAAGCAGTTCAATCTGTCCAAGACATTCAAAGCGATCGCTTCGATTTCTCCGACGCAGTTGTCAAAGTTGGTCGATCTGATGAGCTTTCGCCGGAACAACAGCAGCGATTTTATCAAGCCCTACAAACCTTTTGTCCTTGGAAAAAGGGGCCATTTGAACTATTTGGTACGACCATCGATGCTGAATGGCGTTCTGACTGGAAATGGGCGCGGATTTTACCTTATATCCAACCCCTGAAAAATCGCCGCGTGGCGGATATTGGCTGTCACAACGGCTATTTTATGTTTCGGATGGCGCATCAAAAACCTGAATGCGTAATTGGTTTTGAACCCGTGGCAAAACACTTTTGGAACTTTCAGCTAATTCAAAATATTGTCCGGCAAGAAATGCTGGCATTTGAATTACTGGGGGTGGAACACATCGACTTTTATCCCAATTTTTTTGACACCATCTTTTGCTTAGGGATTTTGTACCACCATCCAGATCCGATTAGTTTGTTGGGTAAGATGCGGCAAGCTTTAGCCCCCAAGGGAGAAATTATTATCGATTGCCAAGGAATTCCGGGAGAATTACCCGTCGCCCTGACGCCACGCAAGCGTTACGCACAAGCGCGAGGCATCTGGTTTTTACCGACTCAATCTTGTCTGGAAAACTGGATGATGCGCGCTGGTTTTACTCAGGTGCGCTGTTTCTTTGCTCAACCGCTATCAATTGAAGAACAGCGTCGCACGGCTTGGGCAGAGGTAGATAGCTTGCGAGAATTCCTCAATTCTGACGACTTTTCCCTGACGGTGGAAGGTTATCCAGCACCCTGGCGTTATTATGCGATCGCGCGTAAAGAATGAAGGACGCGGGTTTGACCAATTACTCTGCACAGAGAAACCGGGTTTCTGTGAAAAATTCTCGCTCCAGAAAAAAGATCTACGCAGAAACCCGGTTTCTGGTTTCGTTAAACCTACCCCCCTGACTTGCCCATTTGTGCATGGCGGTTTTGGAGATTTTTAGCAAAAATAAAGATAGCAGCGATCGCTAAGGGTGCCGGTGGCATATCGCTTAGTTTATAAGGATAAAAATATGGATCGCAAGAGTGCTATAACCTATTTGCTACTCCTGTTCTTGTTATTCGTCGCTTTGGGTGACAGGATTCTTCCCAAACCATTGAGTACTGCCAGCGTGCAAGCGCGAACTTCACTCAATAACTTTTTTATTGGGTTGTTTCCGCAAAGCGGACCAAAGTTAAACCCCAACGAAAGAACGGAAAAGGCAGTAGAAGAAAAGCAAAAAGAATCGGGGCTTTAGCAAAACGCTAATCGCTAATGGCTAATAGTTAGATATTAACCAATTAGCCATTAGCAATTAGCCATTACCAATGCTTAGTCCTTTTTCAACCAGCTAAACATGGCGCGTAAATCCTTGCCGACTTCCTCAATCGGGTGTTCGGCTTCCTGACGCCGCATGGAAGTAAATCCTGGTTTGCCAGCTTGGTTTTCCAGGACGAATTCTCGCGCAAATTGACCGCTTTGAATTTCTTGCAAAATTTTCTGCATTTCGGCCTTAGTTTGGTGGTTGACAACCCGCGGCCCGCGGGTATAATCGCCGTATTCGGCTGTATTGGAAATGCTATCGCGCATTTTAGCTAAACCACCTTCCACAACTAAGTCAACAATTAATTTGACTTCGTGGAGGCATTCAAAATAAGCTAATTCGGGTTGATATCCGGCTTCGACCAAGGTTTCAAAACCAGCTTTAATTAGGGCGCTTAAACCGCCGCATAAAACAGCTTGTTCGCCAAACAAGTCGGTTTCGGTTTCTTCGCGGAAGGTGGTTTCTAAGATACCGGCGCGGGTGCCGCCGATGCCTTTAGCGTATGCCATCGCGCGATCGCGTGCTTGTCCAGAACCATTTTGATACACTGCGAACAAACAGGGAACGCCTTGTCCTTGTTCGTAGGTTCTCCGTACCAAATGCCCCGGCCCTTTGGGCGCTACCATAACTACATCCACATCAGCTGGCGGCACGACTTGACCAAAGTGAATGTTAAACCCGTGGGCAAACAATAGTACCTTGCCTGGGGTTAAATGGGGTTCAATTTCATTTTTATAGACAGTTTTTTGGGCTTCATCCGGTAGCAAAATCATAATCCAGTCTGCCGCCTTGGCTGCATCAGCTACCGAATGAACGGTTAAACCAGCTTCCTTAGCTTTTTCTGCCGACTTACTGCCCGGATATAGACCCACAATGACGTTAATGCCGCTATCTTTAAGATTGAGGGCGTGGGCGTGACCTTGAGAACCATAGCCAATGATGGCAACGGTTTTATTCGCCAAAAGGTCTAAATTGGCATCAGCGTCATAGTACATGCGAGCCATAAGGGCAACTCCTTCGGTGGAAGCGTCTCGATCAACACAGGACTTGTTATTCTACCAAAATGGGTGCAGGTAGTATAGGTTGCGATCGCATTCAGATTTGAGACTTCATCGAAACAAGGGTTATATAATTAGCTCATCTTTTTTTTAGAAATTAACTTCCGTCAGGGCTGTCAAGGTTATTTTTTTATATATGTTGGACAAAAAAGATACAAAGCTGGTCACGTTGGCGTTACTATGCGCCCTCGCAGCTGCTGAAAAACCCGCAGTAGCATCTACTTTCGCTGCTGTTTTGGCTCAAACTCCTACTCCGACTGCTTTACCAACTCCTACGCCCCTTCCTGGACTGACACAGCTGCGGATTGCGAGTTCTTCCAGCATGGAGAAATTCAACGAAGCGCTGAAACAGCGGTTTGAGCAACAGTTTTCTGGGCAACAAGTCACCATCGGTTACGGCGACTCAAGCGCGGCGCTGCAAGCTGTGCGCGAAGAAAAAGCCGATCTCGCTGCTATCGGGCGTCCCTTGACTAGACGGGAGAAAGCTAGAGGTTTGGTTGAGGTGCCAGTTGCTCGCAATAAAATTGCCATTGTTGTCGGAGCAAACAATCCTTTCAACGGCAGTTTAACTGACCAGCAATTTGCCAGAATTTTCCGGGGAGAGATTCAAGATTGGTCTGAGGTAGGTGGCGCACCCGGTAGAATTCGAGTCATCGACCGCCCGGAAACGAGCGATCTGCGCCAAACTTTGGCAGAATATCCGGTTTTTCAGGCAGCCAGGTTTGATACGGGCGCAACCGGAGTTAAGCTATCGGAAGATAGCACGCAAGCAGTCGTTCGCGAGTTGGGAAATGATGGCATCGGGATCGCGATCGCGGATCAAGTACTCAACCAGCCTGGTATTCGCGTCCTGCCGATGCATAAAACTACTCCAGATGACCCCAGGTATCCTTTCTCGCAACGTTTGTTTTACGTCTATAAGAAAACGAATACCAGCGCCGCATTACAAAATTTCCTCGGCTATGCTACCGCACCCCAGGGTCAGAGCGCGATCGCCGAAGCGAGAACCGTACTCGCAGCAGCTACACCCCCTGCCACCCCACTCCCAGAAACCGCCCCACCAGGCACAACCATCGCTCCACAGCCAGTCACACAGGGCGCGACTATCCCTGCACAGCCACTCACTCCCGCTGCCACCGCTTCGCCCCAGGCAATACAGCCCCCTGCTGTTGCTGATGCCACCGCTAGCACTTCTACTTCAGATGCAGGAGTGCAAGGGGTTTGGTGGTTGTGGGTTTTAGGCTTGCTAGGATTCTTGCTTTGGGGATGGCTGAAAAATCAGCGATCGCAACCTAGATCAAATCAACATCTATCTCTCTCAAGTCTCGATGCGATCGAACCGGGCGAGTCTCCTAATCTTGAATTAGCGACTGCCCCAACTTCCCCGCGAAGCGTACCCGCAAAAGTTCCAGCAGTAGCCACCATTAGAGAGGAAGCTAGCCCACACACTGCTAACCAAGAACAAGATATAGCGATCGCCTCATCCGAACCTATTAACGATCCAGAAGCAGCACTAACCCAGGCAGAAACATCTGAGTCAGTTTCAGACTCACAAATTCCGCCATCGGATTCCCCAGAAGCAGCACTAACTCAGGCAGAAACATCTGAGTCAATTTCAGACTCCCAAATTCTGCCATCGGATTCCCCAGAAGCAGCACTAACTCAGGCAGAAACATCTGAGCCAGTTTCAGATCCAGAAATTCCCCCACCGCCACCAATCCCAGCACAACCGGAATCTTCCCCAGCAGAAGCAACCCCCTCAATTCCAACATCTGGGCTAATCGCCTGGTCAGAAATTGCCGCTGGCGATATTGTCCCATCAAAACCAACAGCAGAATCCGAACTTTCTCCAACGGCATCCGAGATCACACCGGAAACGCCAGAACCTGTGTCAAATATTACAGAGCCAGCATTGCTGCCAATTGGTCACCAGGTAGAAGATACAACCAGCGCTACCGATGAGCCGCCTGTGTCCTCTGACCTTGCAGCACAGGAAGTTTCCGGGGAAAGCGATAGTTCTTTATTACAACCGATAGCAGCTGAAGAGCCTTTGCCAACGGCATCGCAGTTAACACCCGAAACCGGATTGTTAGTAGCAGAAAATACCACAACAGCCGCGTCTTTACCGATAGTAGGGGCAGCGATCGCCACAGGTGCAGCAATATTATCAGCTTCCCCAGAACCAGCAGCTGAGAAGCTAGATAGCTCAACACCAACAGGGGATGAAAGTACGATTGTTTTGGTATGCAATCAACCAGAATGGGCTTACGCTTATTGGAATATTTCTAACGAGCAAAAAGAGAAATTGCGGCAGCAGGGCGTCAGTAAGTTAGCGTTGCGTCTTTACGATGTCACCGATATTGACTTAAATAACCAACAGCCCGAAAGCATTGAGCAAAACGATTGCAGCGAAGACTCGCGGGATGGATATTTGACGATTCCCGTGCGCGATCGCGATTATATGGTGGAAATTGGTTATTTTGCAGAGAGCGATCGCTGGTCAAGCTTAGCGAAATCTGCTGTTGTTCGCATACCCCCCACTTCTGAAGAAGAGCGACAGCTAGCCGATGTTGAATTTGAAGCGTTGCGGCTAATGTCTAAGTCGCCCGTCAGCCCAGAATTGCTTTCTTCTAGCGGGGGTAAGTTGGGCGTTACCAATTTATTAGATACCTCTGATGACTCGTCTACCTCAACTGAAACGACTCGTCACGGCAAGTTGCGGCTAGTAGGTGATGTTGAGTTAAGCGTTTACGGTGAAACGGCACCCGATGCCAAGGTTACTGTTGACGGTCGTGAGATTGAACTTCATCCTAGTGGTACATTCCGCTGTCAAATGCTGTTCCCGGATGGAGAGAGCGAGCTGACGATCGCCGCAGTTGGCGCTGATGGCGAGACTGACTCGATCCAAATCAAGCTGACTCGCCAAACTCTCAAGCCAAATCCGACTCAATCAACCTAAGCTACTCACCATATCCATCGGGAAAAGTAGTGGTGCGATCGCACACCGCCTTTGACCAATCCGCATTCTGGGCGCGGTACAAATTGCTACCCACTAACAGCGCTAACTCCAGGTTCGCTTCCTCTAAATTGGCGGCTCTCAAATCCGCCTTGCTCAAATCGGCCTCGCTGAGATCGGCATAACATAAATCGGCTCCGTATAAATTTGCACCTTGAAGATTTGCTCCCCGTAAATTGGCATAACGCAGATTTGCTCTTGACAAATTCGCCCCTTTCAGATTCGCAAAAGACAAATCAACTTGATAAAGTTGGATATCCCCCAATTGGGCATCCTGTAAATTAGCTGCCTGCAAAATAGCTTGGCTAAGATTGGCATAAGGTAAGTAAGCTGCCCTTAAATTGCTATTTTTTAAATTGATTTGCCTTAAATCCACTTCAAACAAGTAAGCCTCGCTTAAGTCAACTTGCTCAAAGTCTCGTTTGCCGCCAGCGTATTGAGCCAGCAATTCCTCTACGCTTAACTTCTGCATGTCAATTTTGATCTTGATGCTGAAAACAGTTATTGGCATCTGTCTTCTACCCGGTTTGCCTTTTAAAAAAATTGAGTATTTATGCTTACTCATTCTTTAGAATGCTATAGTGGTAAACTGAGATACATTTTTTTAACGCTTTTTTAAGATTTGTAACAAAAATGGCAAAAAAATAATTTATGTGTATAAGTGGCAGAAGAAAATCTTATCGCTAGGGGCTAGGGGGTAAAATAAAGCGCTTCAGGACTTCAGACGCTTCTAGCTGCCAAGGCGCAATCAAGGTGATTAATTCCTCAAGCCCTTGATTTGAAGGCATTTTTCCCTAACCCATAGCAAGAAAGCCCGCAGCTAAAAAAATAATTGAAAAAAGTGTTGACATCTTTGGGAAACGAAGTAATAATAGTGATCGCGCTCGAAACTTGGGACTGTAGTTCAATTGGTTAGAGCACCGCCCTGTCACGGCGGAAGTTGCGGGTTCGAGCCCCGTCAGTCCCGTAAAGTCTACCTACAAAATACTGATTGCGATAAAATTTTCATCCTGGCTCAGAGGCATGTTGCGACAATTAATCGGCAAGATGGCTATGGATGCTCGTTTTCACCAACTTTTTTGTAACGGAGATAGTTTGTTGTGACAGTTAGAGTTCGGATTGCGCCTAGCCCTACGGGGAATCTACACATTGGCACGGCGAGAACGGCTTTGTTTAATTACCTGTTCGCCCGTCATCACGGCGGTCAGTTTATCTTGCGGATTGAAGATACCGACTTAGAACGCTCAAAACCGGAATACACCCAAAACATTCTGGATGGCCTCAAATGGTTGGGATTAACTTGGGATGAAGGGCCAACTTTCCAAACCAAACGCCTCGACCTATATCGCCAGAAAGTACAAGAACTGTTAGATAAAGGCTTAGCCTATCGCTGCTACACCAGCGCCGAAGAACTAGAAGCGATGCGGGAAGCCCAAAAAGCCAATGGACTTGCCCCCCGCTACGATAACCGGCATCGGAACCTGACGCCAGAACAACAAGCAGCCTTTGCAGCCGAAGGTCGCAAACCCGTAATTCGATTCAAAATCGATGACGACCGGGAAATTAGCTGGAATGACATGGTACGGGGAACGATTAGCTGGAAAAGTAGCGACCTCGGCGGCGATATGGTAATTGCCCGCGCCGGTGATGCGGGAGATATTGGTCAGCCGCTTTATAACTTTGTAGTCGTGGTTGATGATATCGATATGGAAATCACCCACGTGATTCGGGGTGAAGATCATATCGCCAACACGGCTAAACAGATTTTGCTCTACGAAGCTTTTGGCAAGCAAATCCCCTCGTTTGCCCATACTCCCCTGATTCTGAATAAAAAGGGGCAGAAACTCTCGAAGCGGAGGGGCGTGACTTCGGTTTTTGACTTTAAGGTGTTGGGTTATACACCTCAAGGTTTAGTCAATTACATGGCTTTGCTGGGTTGGTCGCCGCCAGACTCGACCAAGGAAATTTTTACTTTGGACGAAGCAGCAAAGGAATTCAGCTTCGATCGAGTTAATAAAGCTGGGGCGAAGTTTGATTGGGATAAATTGGATTGGGTCAACAGTCAGTATCTGCACAAGATGTCGGTGGCTGAGTTAACTGACTTACTGATTCCCTACTGGCAGTCAGCCGGGTATGAATTCGATCCGGTAAGCGATCGCGCTTTCTTAGAACAGATTGTGGCATTGATTGGCGCTAGTTTAGTCAGGTTACCAGTAAGCGATCGCGCCCGACTAGAAGAAATCACCGCACTTGACCCCGACCTATCTCAAGTGCAAGATGCAGTAGAAATGAGCCGGATCTTTTTTACATCAAACGTAGACTTCAGCGCCGAAGCTCAAGCACATTTCCAACAAGCAGGAGCAACTGAAGCGCTCAAGGCAATTTTAACTGCCTTAGATAGCACTGAATCGCTAACTGAAGCAAATGCTGGAGAAATTCTCAAACAAGTTACCAAACAACTCAACGTTAAAAAAGGATTGGTAATGCGAAGCCTGCGCGCCGGATTAACCGGGGAAGTGCATGGCCCAGACCTGATCCAATCTTGGCTGCTCCTGCATCAAAAGGTACTCGATCGACCTCGGTTGCAGCAGGCGCTAGAACGCTTATCGTAACTAAGCTAGGAACTTTGTTGCCAGTCTTATCGTCCCTGAAGGTGCAAAACATTTGATACACGATTGCCGCTCCGCAATCCAGCGTTAAAATGCAAAACAGCTTGCAAAATCAAGGGTCAAGATTAACAGTAAAATCGTTCCCAGGTTCGGCCTGGGAACGATTAAAAACTGCAACAAAAACAAAACCAGTTTCTTTTGTCGGTTTATTTTTACTTTCTGCTGTTTGCTGTTTAGTAACCCAAGCGGGAGTTCAGGCGCAGAAAACCCAAAATATTACCGTTAGCCCTGGCTTTTCTCCCAGTCCAATTACAGTTCAAGGCGTTGGTGGCGGTTCAGCTGCCATTACTCAAATTGCTGGTCGCCAAGAAACAGCTAATGGCCCCTGCGTAGGTTTTTCCAGTGCTAAACCCAACCATAATTTAGTTTTGAGTTCTTCTTTTAACTACCTCAGCATTCAAGTTGAAAGTCGAGAAGATACAACGCTGCTTGTAAGAGGGCCTGGGGGAATTTGGTGCAACGATGATTTTAGAGGCAAAAATCCCGGCCTTGCGGGTGAGTGGTTGCCTGGAACTTACGAAATTTGGGTAGGTTCCTATGGCAAAGACAAACAAGCACCCTACACGCTGCGGATTTCAGAACAGCGTTAGAAAAGCATAACGCGACCGTCATTGAGAATGTAGATCGTGCGATCGCCCGGTAAACGTCCCCCAGATATTAACACCACCCGCAGGGTATCCGGATTCGGTTGAGAAAGCCTCGCCGTCAGTACTCGCGATACCGAACTCCAAAACATCAGGGAAAAATTCGGTTCCGTCGCGGGCCACCGTCGAAATCTCAACAACTGTCCCGGTTTAATGGCAATTGCGTCAGTTCCCTCTATCTTTTCCGCCAAAAGCACCGTAACGCCGGTTTGATTTACCACCTCTACATCGATGCGCTGTCCGGGTACAAATCCCAAGGGCGGCGGCGGACAATTGTTTCCCCAACAAGTTCCGGCTATGGCGAGGTTTTTGTTTTCTGCCTGTCCCAAAATTAGGGCAGTTGCGACTAAGATCGCTGGCAAAAGTTTAGACATTGTAGATATTTTGTAGTTTATTGATTGTTTTGATAGCTTATCTTAAGCTATCTGTTGGTTGTATTTATTTCCAAATATTTTTATGGTTTGTTGATATTTTTGAGCCGGGAAATAAATTTCCGGCTCAAAGCTTAAACCCGTTGAAACGGGTTGATTTTTTTTGGCTTTGGGTTGTGTTGGGAGCCGGGAAATAAATTTCCGGCTCAAAGCTTAAACCCGTTGAAACGGGTTGATTTTTTTTGGCTTTGGGTTGTGTTGGGAGCCGGGAAATAAATTTCCGGCTCAAAGCTTAAACCCGTTGAAACGGGTTGGGTTTGTTCGGTTGTCACCTCATTGCTGAGGTTGCTATGATATTGCTAATTAACCCGTTAAAACGGGTTTTAGCTTTAAGCCTGAAATTTATTTCAAGGTTATTATGTCTTTTTGGCGAACTTATTATCATCTAATTTGGGCAACCGAATCTCGTCTACCTTTAATTACCAGCGATCGCGAATCTGAACTTTACGGTTATATTATCGGAAAAGCAGATGCTGTTGGTTGTATTGTGCATGCAATTGGTGGGGTAGAAGATCATATTCATTTAATCGCTTCAATTCCTCCTAAAATGTCGGTAGCTGAATTTATTAAGACAATTAAGGGCAGTAGTGCTTACCATATGAATCATACGCCATCTGCTTCTGGTCTAGCATTTAGCTGGCAACATGGATATGGAGTTTTAACGCTGGGAAGTAAGCAATTGGATGATGCAAAGGAGTATGTGAATAATCAGAAATCTCATCATTTGGGTGGAACGGCGATTCCAGCTTTGGAAAAAATTGCGGAGGAAAATAGGATGCGGCAATAGCCTTGGAATCAGCCTTGAAATAAATTTCAAGCTGAAAGCTAAAACCCGTTAAAACGGGTTAAAATTATTAAGATTTTTGAGCGGGCGATCGCTGCCAGATCAATTATGCAAACAACCCGTTAAAACGGGTTTGAGCTTTGAGCCGGAAATTTATTTCCGGGCTATGTCCCGATTTATATCCAGGCGATTATTGGTGCTACAGTAATTGATAGCTGAAAAAGCGATCGCACCCTATACCGACCCAAATCAATTATGCAAATAACCCGTTTTAACGGGTTTAAGCTTTGAGCCGGAAATTTATTTCCGGGCTATATCCCAATTTATATGCAGGCGATTATTTGTACTACAGTAATTAATTGGTGAAAAAGCGATCGCACCCTATACCGACCAAAATCAATTATGCAAATAACCCGTTTTAACGGGTTTAAGCAATAGCCCGGAAATTTATTTCCGGGCTATTGCTTAAAGCAACCGCAACTGACCAATTGCTTTTCCTCCCTCAACTTCAGGTGCATCTAACCACACCTCTCGATCTCCTTCTAACAAACTTTGCGCCGCTTCTAGCATTTCAGATGCAAGACTTTTGAGATCCGATCGACTATCCAAATAAGTTTTCAATGCTTCCATTGGGTCAATGCTACTACCAACTCCCAATTCTGGCACGCGAGGTCGAGCCAATTGACTGACTAATTCTGCTTGAATTGTGTAAGTGTGAGCTTCTTTTAAAGCTTGGTGCAATGATGGGGTATCAATTTGATCCAATTGTTCGGAACGCAGTTTATAAATCAACCGCACGACTGCATCTTTTATATCTTTTTTCCCAATCGCTTTGATTAAAACTGCTTGCGGGTCTTCTGCTTTAGATAAATCGACTTCAATCGTGCAAAATACTCTCACTGGCAACGCACAAAATTCCCAATTAACGTTACCTTTTTCTAATTCAATTAATACAAAGCCTTTGTCTTCTTTTTCTTCGCTGAAATCTACCCGTTCGATGCTACCGGGATAAATCACTGGAGGGTCGTTAGATTGATTCAGATTTTGATGTTTGTGGACGTGACCTAAAGCAACGTAATCAAAACAAGGTCGCGTCAGCATAGAAATCGGAATTGTAAAGCCTTTTCCAACTGCTAAAAAGCGTTCTGCTCCCAGATTAGCCCGGTCTGCCATTAAATGACCTAGCAAAACGGTTGGTACATTTGGATCTAAGCGTCTAATTTCGCCTTCTAATGCTGGTTCTAAGCGCTTAATTAATAAATCGTTAACGTCAGCGAGGGATAAACCTTCGGTTTCTTTACGAGTTAGTAAGGTAGAACGAGTTAACCAAGGTAAAGTAATAACTTGGACTGCGCCATTACTGGTTTCAATGCGGTGGGTGTCTAAGCGATCGCCCACGACAAATCTAGGCACTCCCAAGGTACGATAAATGCATAAACTCGCCCCACCCTGTCCTTGCGCGTGTTGGTCGTGGTTCCCCACCAACAACACCGCCGGAATGTCAGCATCCGCTAAACGCCGAAACTGACTGGCAAACTTTTCTTGCACTAAAGGCGCAGGCGTCGCGTCGGGAAACGCATCCCCGCCAAATAATACCAAATCAACTGGTTCTTCAATTGCCCGATCTATGCAGCGCGACAAGGTATTGACAAAATCCTCCAACCGTGTATTTAGACCCGTTTGAGAGTTAATTTTACCGTGGGAAAAACCACTTCCCATGTGGATATCCGAGAGGTGGAGGATTTTAATCATGGTTGGTAATTGGTAATTGGTAATTGGTAATTGGTAATTGGGGGATTCCTCAATTATTACCTATTACCTAAAAGAGTAATTGGGTATTGTTCATTTTTACCCATTACCCATTACCCATTACCCATTACCTATTACCAATTACCCAATTAAATATGAATTCCACATTCAGTTTTACCAGTTCCCCGCCAGCGTCCGGCGCGTTCGTCTTCGCCTTCTCCAACTTTGGTGGTGATTGGTTCGTCGCCGATGCTGGGATAACCTTGGTCGTGGAGAGGATTGTAAATTACCCCATGCTCGAATGCGTATGCCCAGGTTTCTTTGCGCGTCCAATAGGCGACGGGATTAACTTTGAGTCGGTTTTGGTTATCTATTTCCAAAACTGGCATTTCGGCGCGGGTGGGCGCTTGGTCGCGACGGCGTCCGGTAATCCAAGCTACGGTGTTTAATTCTGCCAAACCTCTGTTTAGGGGTTCAATTTTGGTGATTTCGTGGAATTTGAGGATATCTGTATCCCACAGCGCTTCACCGTACTTGGCGGCAAATTCATCGCGGGTGTTAACGTCTGGAGTTTTGTAAGTTCTCAGATCTAGGTTGTAGACTTCAGTCGCTTTTTTGACTAATTCCAGGGTTTGGGGGAAATGGTACAGCGTGTCTAAAAAGATTACTGGTACTGGCGTTGCGGGTTTGAGGTCGCGGTAGAGAATATCGGTAATTACCAGATCGTCCACGTTGAAGGCGCTGGTTTGTACAAAACCCGTGGGTATATTCTCAACGCACCAGGCTAAAATTTCTCTGGGATGGGCGGATGCAAATTTTTCGTTCAGTTCGTCGAGGTTCAGTTTGTCGAGATCGATCGAGGTTTGGAGGGAAGATGCCATCGTCGGGTTTTACTATTGTTCTTACACAGTAATTGTACCTTGAAACGCACATAGCCCGATCGGGTAATGAGGTTTATTGTAGTAGGGGAAGCGATCGCTCTCCCCCCAACTAAGGTAAACTGCTAATCTGTCCCCCGGCACGAAACACAGGAGGATATGTGAAAGCAGTCCTAATGACAGCCCCAGGCGCCCCAGAAGTCCTGCAACTACAGCAAGTCCCAAACCCTTCCTCTCCAGGCGATACAGAACTTTTAATCCGCTTAAAGGCAGCAGGCATCAACCCCATCGACACGAAATTGCGCCAGCGCGGCACTTTCTATCCCGATAAAATGCCAGCAATTTTGGGATGCGATGGTGCTGGTATCGTCGAAGCTGTCGGTGCTGGCGTGGAGAATTTTCGCCCCGGTGACGAGGTATATTTCTGCTGGGGCGGATTGGGCGATCGCTATGGCAATTACGCAGAATATACATTGATAGACGAGCGATTTGTTGCCCAAAAACCCGCTTCCCTCTCCTTCGCCGCAGCAGCAGCAGCACCCCTGGTTTTAATCACCGCTTGGGAATCTCTCTACGATAGAGGACGCCTGGAAGCTGGTAGAAAAGCTTTAATTCATGCTGGTGCGGGTGGTGTCGGTCACGTCGCGATTCAACTGGCAAAATTACAAGGGGCGAATGTTTGCACCACGGTTAGTTCCCCAGAAAAAGCCGATTTTGTCCGCAGCTTAGGCGCTGATGAAGTAATTTTTTATCACCAAACTGATTTTGTTGGAGCAACTTTAGATTGGACGCAAGGTGAAGGCGTAGACTTGGCTTTTGATACCATCGGTGGCGATATTTTTGCCAAATCTTTCCCCGCTGTTAAGATTTATGGCGATATCGTGACAATTTTGGAACCTGATGCTAAGACTAGCTGGAAAGTCGCGCGATCGCGCAATCTCCGCATCAGTCTAGAATTAATGCTGACTCCCATGTTGCAAGGACTCGTAGAAGACTTGCAACACCAAGCAAAAATTCTGTCCCAATGCGCCCGTTTAATTGATGAAGGCAATCTCAAAATTCACCTCAATAAAACCTTTCCCCTAGAAGCTGCTGCGGATGCTCACCGCTTGCTGGAATCAGGTTCAATGATGGGCAAAATCGTTTTGAATATAGACTAGAGGCTTGGATAAATTATCTTGGCATTCCTGCCAAATTTGGTGCAAAAATGAGAGTAAAACATCGTCGTATTGCTTGCGATGTTTTTGGCGATCGTTTTTGATCGCACTCCACAAATGATTGAGTTCTGGTAATGTAGAACATTGTTGAAATTGGGATGCGATCGCATTCTTCCAATGTTCCAGCACCCGATAGCTAACAAACTCCCCGCCTTTATCTCGACGATGCACAAACAACACAAAACGCCAGCACTCAAATTTGACGATTATTGATTGGGAGATTCCCAACAATTTGGCTATTTGTCCTTTGGTAATGCGGAATTTCTTTGCAGGGTCAAGCCGCCTGAACAATGCAGTCATGGCTGATTTACTCCCAGCTCTAATCTTTAACTACTATTCTACACGAATGCAGAAGATTTGCGTAGTTAGTTCATAATATGTAATGCTCAAAACTTGAGTGCTGCGATCGCCAGATCGTGCTATTTGGTTGGTGAAATGGCTGGAATAGTTGACTTTAAGACTGCAATCGATCTGGAAAAACTGCGTCCTGTGAGATTCACAGAAACAGGACGCCAACGCTTGGGTAAGCTGATCAAAGCAGCTAGAGAGCATCTGGGTTGGTCTATTATCGAAACAGAATTCGCTACCAAGGCTTATGAAGCCGCTGTGTTTCAAGCCAAAGATTTACAAGTTCCCAGCGATATAGGCATCAGCAATGCCACCGTTAGCCGCTACGAGCGCGGCAAGTTGGATAATTTAGACTGGCGTTCTTTATCTTTGCTGTGCTTTGTTCTCAAGCCAACCGATCCGCTAACCGGGGAAGCATTGGAACCAGCGAATGCTCTGTATATCGCTTGCGAGCATCCGCCGTATAATGACGCCAAGTTGTATGAATAAAAGCGATCGCCCTAAATCTTTGCTTCCAAAGATTTGAGAAACTCGGTATTGACCCCTGACTCGCGAGTGAGGGCGATTTTACCAGTGCGGGCAATTTCGCGCAAGCCAAATTTTTGCAGTACTTGGACGATCGCGACCATTTTACCCGGATCGCCCACCACTTCGAGCGTCAGGGACTCTTCCGAAACGTCTACCACCCGCGCCCGAAAAATTTGGGCTAGTTCAACAATTTCCGAACGATTGCTGCTAGTGGCATTCACTTTCAGCAGCATCAATTCTCTTTCTACACAGGGGATTTCGGTAATGTCCTGAACTTTGAGGACATTAATTAGCTTGTAGAGTTGTTTGGTGAGTTGTTCGATAATGCGGTCATCCCCAGGCACTACCATCGTAATTCTAGAGACGCCCATTTGCTCTGCTGGTCCAACTGCAAGGCTTTCGATATTAAAGCCGCGACGGGCAAATAAACCAGCAATCCGGGATAGAACACCCGCTTCATCTTCAACCAAAACCGAAAGGGTGTGTTTCATAACCTTGTCACCTAAAAAAGCTTTCCATACCGCTAAATTTCCACCCGGAAAGCACCGAGCAAGTCCTACGATGAGGGATCTTATTTTATCGCGATTGAGAGCGATATGCCTCCGGCACGCTTCGCGATCGCAGCACTGCCAGGTCTGCTATTTACCCCCGCACAGGACATACTCTAACTCGCAGCCAGAGTTTCTTACACGAATCTATCTCTAGTTAGAAGCTGCTATTACGCTATATTTTATATATTTTTGCCAGGAACACCTCTAAATTTTCCAAAATCTTTAATTAGTTACTAGAGCCAATCGTTTTTGATAGGAGGAATAACGCTCATGGGTTGGTTAAAAAGATTGTTCGGACTGGAAAAACCGCAAAATGCTCAAACAAATCCGACACCAGTAGGGACAGCCCCTGGTGGTGAGACAATTCCCCCAGAACGAGTGGGATTAAGTGGAGAATACGACCAAAGCGGTTTAGCGAAGCGAGTTGCCTTAGCTTTTGACGAAGACGCCCAATTAGTAAATCTAGACCGCCTTTGGGTAGCGCAGACGGGTAGCACGGTAGTTTTGAAAGGAGAAGTGCCATCCCAAGCACTACTTAGCAAAGCAGTATCGGTGGCGCAAAGTGTCAGCGGTGCTACCTCTGTCCAAACCGACCAAGTCGCAGTAGGTTAACTCAGATCTTGCACCATTATCAACAAGCCTGAAAAAACCGGGTTTCTTGACGGGAAATCTAGGCTTTCAAGCTGAGCTATTGGCAAGAAACCCGGTTTTTAGTCAAGGTGCAAGATGTGAGTTAAGTTACTAGAGGCCGAAAAATCACAAGGGAGACATCAATCTCCCTTGTCGTTTTATGGTAAAGAAACGGATTTTTCATCCATCACCGATTCAGATTTGTCTTTGCTTGTACGCCAAGACTTAATCCAATCGAGGATAATTTGGTTGACTTGGTCGGGGCATTCATCGTGGGGACAGTGTCCGGCATTATCTAGCTCTACTAGCTGTAACTTGGAGTTGTACTCGAGAAACTGACTCGGACGGAACAGTTGGGGAGGAATCATCCGGTCTTGTTGACCCCAAATTAGCAGCATGGGAATGTCTAATTTAGACACGATTGTCTTGGCGCTGGGGCCGAACTCGACCTTGGTCATAGCTTTAAACAGGGCATAGAAAGCTTGAGCCGAACCTCGGTCAGCGGCAGGGCCGGTTAAAATGTCTACCAGTTCGTCAGTGACAGCTTCTTTGTTAGCGTAAGCGATCGCCACCCACTTGCGAACCACAGACGGACGGCGTACCACCTTGAAGACGGTTTTTAATACCAAAGGCGACATTACCAGATTTTCGATCGTAGCGATCGCCGGTCTTAGCAGCGCTGGAATTGCGTCATTCCGCATCGAAGGGTCGTGCAAGCTCATCATCACAATTCCTTGCACCATATCAGGATGAGCTGCTGCCGCCGCCGCACAAACCAGCGAACCGATAGAATTGCCCACCAAGACCACAGGTTGCCCGATAAACGCCTTCCAGAAATCGTAGACCTGCTCCACCCACAAACCGACATTGTAGCTAGCTACAGCCTTCTCAGTGGCGCCAAAGCCCAACATATCCAGCGCATACACCGGGTGGGATTGACTGAAAACCTCTAGATTGTGTCGCCAGTGTCCGATGGAAGCCCCAAAACCGTGCAACAAGATTAACGGCGTTGCTAAGGGGTCTAAATTTTGCGGTCGAATATAGGTATAGCGAGTTTGCCAACCCCGCCAAACCCAATCCCGTTGACTTCCAACTCGTTGCTGCCAGTGCAAGGAACTTGTCACGATCGGTTTTGCTTAAAAAGAGTTAAAAATTCTTCACCTGACTCTTATGGTAACAATTTCGCCGGGAATTACGGCTGCAAACCCTTGATACGCTACAGGAAAACAGGGATAATAACCAGCCTACTGCTGCAAGAACTTGTTACAGAACTTCATGAGAATCCAGAAACCGATAAAAAATTGCTAGAGTGAATGGCAAGTACAAGCTAGCAGATTAATATAGGGCGTCGAAGCGTGGTTGACGAGATTGTATCCCTGAAACCGCGATCGCATCTACTGAAAACTGCTTCTTGTCAGTCCATCAAAGTTGTTATTCAAAGGCTCGCAGACCTCTTACTCAATGCCTGTGATCGAAAAAAAACGCACTCGTAATCTCCCCCAAATCAACGAACGCATCAGATTTCCTAAAATTCGGGTGATTGACACCGATGGTACCCAACTGGGGATCATGACCCCAGCCGAAGCCCTCCCAATGGCAGAGGAAAAAGAACTCGACCTCGTGTTAATCAGCGATAAAGCCGATCCACCCGTTTGCCGGATCATGGATTACGGCAAGTACAAGTACGAACAGGAAAAGAAAGAGCGGGAAGCCCGCAAAAAGCAACACACTTCAGACGTGAAGGAAGTGAAGATGCGCTACAAGATTGAGGAACACGACTATAAAGTGCGTCTCAACCAAGCGCAGCGCTTTATCAAAGATGGCGACAAAGTGAAAGCTACCGTCATGTTCCGAGGTCGGGAAATCCAACATAGCGACCTGGCAGAAGAACTGCTCAAGCGGATGGCGACGGACTTGCAAGAAGTGGCAGAAGTACAGCAAGCCCCTAAGAAAGAAGGACGAAATATGATGATGCTGCTGGCTCCCAAAAAATAACCATTTGCTAGCACCATGTTGGAGCTGAGTGACTTAGCTCCTGCGTTGCTTGAGAATCGCCAATTTTGGCATCATATTTTTTTGGCATCATAAAGACCGAGCCGCGCTGCCGCAGGTAAAATGGTGAGCGCGTGCTTGGCTCTTATGTTTTGTGGCGAATCTTCTTAGCCCCCGAAGGCAGGGTAAGAGCAGGTCTTCTAGTGAGGCATGATAACTCACAAAAATACCCAAGGCGAAATCAAATCGATGCTGGGTCATGCCGCCTGCTGGGGAAAAATTATGCACCAAGCAGTCAAAGCAGTCAATTGACAATAGAGCGCCGACTGCTCTTCAATCGCTAGTAGAAAGAAGCCGCGTGCTTGCTTTAGCTATGGGCAAGGGTGGGAATGAAAACTAAGTCAACAACCTGCCGCCAACCCCGACGGGTATGGCGGGTGGCGCTAAAAGATCGCCCGAGTTGACCGGACTTAGCCAGTAATGCCTGCGTTAGTAGCAAGCAAACAAGCATTCTCACCAAAGCCGTGCTTAGCTAGTATGTAGCTTGTAGAAATCAAAGATCGATCGGTCGTTTGGCAGACAGGTGTCTTTGAGAGCCTACCGACTACTAACATATGTTTCAGCTAACATCACCCCGCTAGGGAGGACTCAAGCAAATTTATTATGTCCAAAATTTTTGTTTTAGCTGCTAAGTATCAACCGCTAAACCCCATTCAGTCAGGTAAAGCGAGAATTCTGTTAGCCCAGGTTAAACCTACAATTTATCCAGAAGAGTTGTTGGGAATTGTCAGAGAAAAAACCTGGTTATCAAAAAATATCGATTTGCCAACAAAAATAATATAGCAAATAAATGGGAATTAATTCTAGAAATTAGCCAAAAATAAGGCAAACTTATTCATAGAAACTATGGTGATAGCTATGAATAGGAGTTTGTATTTTTATGGGGCATTTACTCAGACCAAAATATCCCCAATTCCAGCCACCACAAAGCTGGAACTATGGTGGGAGTATTCCAAGGGGAAATAAAGATGAAAATAAAAAATGCGGGGTTTCTTAGAGGCGGATTAGGACGGATAGTATTGCAGTGGCTGAATCTGCGTCCGGATGAATGCGATCGCACGCTGCTGATGTTCGTTGTTTATACCACGACCTCGGTAGGAATGCTGTGGTTAGAAAACAGCACGGTGGCTTTGTTCTTGGGGAACATAGGCGCAGACCAACTGCCCTGGATTTATATTTCCAGCGCAGTTTTGGGCATCGTCTTGGGCTTTTTATCAAGCTGGATGCAAACAACGTTACCCATGCGCCAGTTTATCGTTGTCACCGCCTTGCTGATCGCTGCTCCGCTGCTGTTATTTCGTCTAGGTTTACAAAACATCACCACCGATACGCAAAGTCTGGCAACTCAATTTAGCATCGCTCAATTGACGGTGTTTTTGATGCCATTGTGGGTCGATGTATCCAATGCGCTCAATCAACTCAATACCTCAATTACAGCGAACCAACTGTTCAATATTCGAGAAATTAAACGCACCTATCCTCTGATTAGCAGCGGTGTGTTGGTGGCAGATGTGCTGAGCGGCTTTTCCCTACCTTTTCTGTTGAAGTTAATTGGACTGCCCAACGTCATTCTTGCTGCCTGTTTCATGATGTTGCTGGGCGCTTTGATTGTGTTTTACCTCACCCGTAAATACAAGCAGGCTTTTCCAGATGCGCCCCAGAGAGACGTGGAGGATTCTCAGAACGAAACGCGCACCCGTCGCCTGAGAGGCCCGGTGCGCCAATACGCATGGCTGTTATTGTTATTTTTTCTGCTCGCCCAGGGGCTGGTGCTGTTAATTGATTTTCAGTTTCAGACGCAGTTGCAGCTGAAGTTTGAGGGCAAAGAAGAAGAAATAGCCAGTTTCTTGGCTTTGTTTAGCGCTACGGTAGGGCTTTGCGAATTGGCAACCCAATGGTTTGTCTCCGGGCGGGCAATCGAGCGTATGGGGGTATTTCGTACCATGATGCTACCGCCAACTACTCTGGCAGTGGCAGCTTTGTTCCCCTTGACGGGATTGAATTTGTTTGTCGGTTTAATTCTGCTGAAGTTTCTCGACGATTTACTGCGCTACACTCTACTTGCCAGTACGGGGCCAGTTCTATTCCAACCGATACCGGAGAACCTACGGGGGGCGGTGGAAACCCAAGCGCGGGGAATTGCAGAGCCAATAGCCACGGGCTTAACGGGAGCGGGTATTTTACTAGCAATTCATTTGATCGAGCGGTTCGTTCCCAAGGATACTAACCCGTTGCAATATCCCCTATTGGGTTGGTTGGTGATCGGCGGGATTATGTTATTCTCTCTCACTTGGCTGCTGTCGGTGTGGCTGTTGCGATCGCGCTACCTAAATTTGTTGGTTCTAAGCGCCCAAAGAGGACAGCTGGGAATTGCCAACGTCAATTTAGGCGTTCTCAAACAAGCAGTCGTCGAAGCATTGACCCGCCCCGGTGCCGAAGAAGATAAACGCTCTTGTATCGAACTTTTAACTCAGATCGACCCGCAAAACGTCGGTGATGTTCTCGCACCGCTGCTCGTCTCCCTGCCGCCAGCTTTGCAGCGCCAGAGTTTGGAGGTGATGCAGGCACATCCCAATCCGATCTATCTCAGCCAAATTCGCGCTTTGATCGAAACCGCCTCTCCCGAACCAGACGTGCTGGCGATCGCTCTGCGCTACGTCTGGCTGACGGAAACAAATCCAGACCTGCGCCAATTACAACCTTACCTGCAACCAGAAGTTAACGCTGTCGTGCGGGGTACAGCCGCCGCCTTGCTGTTGCGCCTGGGCAATGCCAAGCAAAAGTGGGAAGCCACCAGGGCATTGCAGCAAATGCTGACCAGCAAAAAGGAAGAAGAACGGGTGATGGGCTGTCGGGCGCTGGGAGAAGCAAAGTATTTACAAGCGCTGCGGCTGCAAATTCCCAAATTATTGCAGGATAAGTCGTTGCGGGTGCGCTGTGCCGTCCTGGAAGTGATCGGGTCAACTCGGCTGGAAGAGTACTATCCCTCTTTGCTGCGGGGTTTGGAATACAAGTCTACTCGCGAACCAGCGATGCGATCGCTAGTAAAGCTTGACAACGAAGCAATACCTATGGTATTGGAATTGGCAACTAATATTCACAAGCCAGATTTGGTCAGGCGGTATGCTTGGGAAGTCATCGGTCAAATCGGCACCGTAGAAGCTTTGACGACGTTAGTGTCCAACCTGATGACGGCTTGGGGAAATACCCGACGCCAAATTCTGCAAATTTTGCTCAAGCTACCCCAGGAAGCCGGGATTGAAGCCGTGCTGGATCGCCTGGATCGCAGCGGCGTGGAAATGCTAATCGACCAAGAATTGATGTTGATGGGCCAGATGTACGCTGCCATTATCGATATCAATCCCGAACGAGTGGCGGGGCGGGAAGCCGATTTGCTGCGAAGGTCGTTGCGAGATGCGATCGCCGACGCCCAAGAGCGGTGTTTTTTACTGATGAAGTTCCTCTACAGTCTGGGTGCAATTCAAGCCGCATCGTTCAATTTGCGTTCGGGTTCTCCGTCTGATATGGCGCGGGGATTGGAGATTTTAGACCAAACGTTGGATATTCCCAGCAAGCGCATCTTGCTGAGTGTGATGGATCAGCACTCGGAACGGGAAAAACTCCAGAGTTTAATCGGGATGGTGACGTATCAGCCTCTGGGGCCGAGCGATCGCCTGCGCCGCTTGCTCTACCTACGTCACTTTTTGTCAGACTGGTCTTTGGCTTGCTGTTTCCATTTAGCCAGAGTCCAAGAATGGAGCCTCGCTCCCGAACTTACCTTGGGGTGTCTGCGCCATCCTACCGGATTCGTGCGGGAAGCTGTAATCGCTTACCTCAAACAAGCTTCCCCTGGCGTACTGGTGGATATACTACCTAAAATGCAACAAGATCCGGATCGCCTTGTAGCTGCACAAGTGCAGGAGATCATGGCAGAGTTAGGTACTAGGTAGTTGTCAGTTGTGTAGGGGCGGGTTGTACTAACCATATACGCAATCGGCGACAGTTTGTTTAAACCCGCCCCTGTCAGTTATCAGAGGACATATACTTTTTACCACTGACCGCTGATTGCTATTTCCTTCAGTAGATGACTAACGCGCATGTTAACTAGCGTTGACCGCTTATTATTCGTCCGGGGCGTCCCAATTTTTCAGGAACTGCGGGATGATTTTCTCGTCCGCCTAGCTTCTGTAATGGAGGAGTTATCTTTTCCGGCAAAACATACTATTTTTACCCAAGGACAAGAGGGACGCGCTCTCTATATTGTCGTTTCGGGGCAAGTCCGGGTTCATATCGGCGATCGCGATTTGGCTCAGCTGGGTTCTGGCACTTGTTTTGGCGAGATGTCTTTGTTTGACGCCGAACCTCGTTCGGCTTCAGTTTCTACCCTCGCTCCCTGCGAGTGTCTGGTGTTGACCCAGCAGCAACTCTATGAAGCGATTGAAGAAACGCCGGGAATTGCTGTTAATATTATTCGCCTGCTTTCCCGTCGCATTCGCGAGTTAAATCAAAAGTTAAATGCACCTGCACCTGTGGAGGAGAAAAAATTAGTTAGCTAATTGCTAATTGCTAATCGATCTCGACAGGATTATTGTTAATTTTTATGCGATCGCATTACCTAAAATTATGCGATCGCTTCTGGTTTGTGAAGATAGAATTGAACCGCAGAGGACGCAGAGGACGCAGATGAAGAAGTAGATAACTCAAGTTGCTAGTTATGAGGTCAAGCATTTTAGATCCCCCTAAATCCCCCTTAAAAAGGGGGACTAAGAATCCGGTTCCCCCCTTTTTAAGGGGGGTTAGGGGGGATCAAACCGACAATTTTTGAAACTAGCAACTTGCGTTAGATAGAGATTGCTCGTTCTACCCCAAGACCAAGATTTTGCTGTAGGGGCGAAGCATTCGGGCGATAATTTCTATAATCAACCCAAGGTTTTGTATCCGAATGCTTCGCCTTGGCGTTACGCAACCGATACAACCGGACATGATATGAACCACGAAGACGCAAAGAGCGCGAAGTAAGAAGAAAAGAGAGATATTGCTCTCTCTGCCTTTTGATAAAAATTATCTTGTAGTTTTGCTAATTTTATTGATGATTAATTGCACATAAATGGCACCAAATATCTCTCAAGCAAAGCGCTATCGAGAAATAGTCCGCTCAGATCTAAAACTCTTGAGATACCCAATTCCTCCCAATTTTGATTCAGATATTGCCTTACGTACTTTTCTAGAAAATCTCTACAATGAGGCGAAAGAAAGATTATCTAGTTTACTCAACGAGGGTACCCCAGAATCAACTATCAGAATTGAAAAGTCAGTTTTGTTTATCATTGCTGCTGGACTGTTTACATTCAGACGATTAGATGTTGCTGAAGATATTTTAACCGGAATTCCTGGTGGGAGGGGATCTATACGCCAACTTGCCTGGGTTTTAAATGTGCTTTTGCCAATGCCTAAAGATATGGACGCGCTTACTAATCCCGATGTTGTACTAGAATGGCTACAAGTTAACATTTCAAGATTAAGATGGGATGAAAGTTCAGAAAAATATATTCTAGAAAGCTGATGAAAATATATTTTTACAACTGAGAAGTTTTAGAAAAAGAACTAGAATAAATTCCTCCTTTTCATCGAGTAGCTTTCGCTCTAGACCGAGAGTTTCTGGAATGGGTTCGCACCTCCTATAACAACAACGGCAAAAGCTTAATTGACTTGTCATAAGATAGTCAACCAGTGCTGTAACAGACGCAACTGCTCAATCCGATAACGCTGCCATTGGCAAAGAACCCGCAAAACTTCCACGACTGACCTCGCCTCTACAATTGCGCGATCGCTTGACACCCCCGCAACAAATCATCGATAATAGTAGATTGTGTCCATTCCTGCTCGGATCAGGTCGAGGCATTACAAAGCTGTTTGGCAATCGGCGATCAGGAATCGGTACCAATTACCAATTACCCATTACCAATTACCCAAAAAGCTACCTGTACGGCAACTCTAGAAAAATCTCATGACTTACGCAATTATTGAAACCGGCGGCAAACAACTGCGCGTCGAACCAGGCCGCTTCTACGATATCGAACTGCTGAAGGACGAAGCAGATTCCCAAGTCACTATCGATAAAGTTTTGTTCGTCCAGCATGACGGCGGCGTCAATATCGGTCAGCCTTGGGTTGAAGGCGCAACGGTAGAAGGGACGGTGATGCGGCATTTTCGCGGGCGCAAGGTTATCGTCTACAAGATGAAGCCCAAGAAGAAAACCCGCAAAAAACGCGGACACCGTCAGGAAATTACTCGCCTGATGATTGACTCCATCACCATGAATGGTGCTGTTTTAGCCGCCAAGGATGCAGCAGCAACTCCAGCGCCAGACGCAGCACCAGAAGCCGTTGAAGCAACTGCGGAATAATAGAAACAGTAACTCCAGTTGCTAGTTACAAGCATAGCGATCGCTAATTGCTAATTGCTCATGCGATCTCTGTTATACAATTAGCGATTAGCTATTAGCTGTTAGCAATTCTAAAAATATAACTAGCAACTTACGTTAGTAGGAACAATAGAGGAAATCATGGCTCACAAGAAAGGTACTGGTAGTACTCGTAACGGACGCGACTCAAATGCCCAGCGTTTGGGCGTCAAGCGCTACGGCGGTCAAGCTGTTCGCGCTGGTAATATCCTGGTGCGTCAGCGCGGCAGGAAGTTTCACCCCGGTAAAAATGTCGGTATTGGCTCTGACGATACCCTATTTTCCCTGATTGACGGCGTTGTCACTTTTGAAAGAAAGGATAGAACTCGCAAGCAGATCAGCGTTTACCCCGTCCCTGCTGCTGAAGCTGCTAGCTAGCAAAAATCCGACACCCTTAAGGGTGCCGCTAGACCAACAAAGGCTGCCTACGCAGCCTGTAAGAATTTTAGCCCGCCTTCGCGGGCTTTGTTTGTCTAGCCCCATGCTTTAGCAAAAATCCGCCACCCTTAAGGGTGCCGCTAGACCAACAAAGGCTGCCTACGCAGCCTGTAAGAAT
>ERZ1066130.60-NODE-60-length-64422-cov-11.325167_pt1 | contig 64422 bp, 51 predicted proteins | sample MGYA00382777_ERZ1066130 | MGnify/ENA primary metagenome ERZ1066130 (study PRJEB33369, sample SAMEA5778360) | biofilm metagenome | biome: Industrial cooling water; feature: Water cooling tower basin; material: Biofilm | place: United Arab Emirates | collected...
CAGCATATTGTATAGATCCATCTGGTCGTTGTTTAAACCACTCCGGATGTTCTTTTACATAGGGATGATCGGGCGCACATTGAAATGCCAGGTCCAGTGCTACATCAATTCCATATTTTCGGGACTCCCGAATCAAATCACGATAGTCATCTAAAGTGCCTAATGCTGGCAGTACAGATTTATGTCCTCCCTCATCGCTGCCAATCGCCCATGGAGAACCTGGCTCACCGGCAACAGAACGAACATTATTATTCTTCCCTTTTCGATTCAATTTTCCAATAGGATGAATCGGAGGAAAATACAATACATCAAAACCCATGGCAGCTACCCTTGGCAATAGTCGAATGCAATCTTTGAAAGTTCCATGTTTACCACTTTCCAAAGATGCTGAACGCGGAAAAAATTCATACCAGGTGCTAAACAGTGCTTTCTGATGCTCTACCCGGATCGTTACTTCATTTGACTTAGTTTCATTTTCCTTGAGCGGATACGAGTGAACAACTTCTGCAAAATCGTGGCTCAGCACCGTTGCAATTGCCTCTCCTGGTTTCGATTTATCTTCTAATTTAAGCGCCAACGATTCTAGTTTTGGATTATCCTTTCGTGCCAAGTGCCTGAGAAAGATAGCGCCCTCCATAAGCTCAACGGATACATCCACTTTTGCTTGAGTCTTTTTCTTAAATCCATCAAACCAGGTATCAAAATGATCAATCCAGGCATGTATTTGAAATGTATATTGTCCTGCTTTCTCCGTGGTGAATGAAGCTGACCATTCGTCATTGACGGTAGGCGTCATCTCCACCCATGACCAGTCACTTGACTTTTCATGCTTATAAAATACCTGTGCACGTATGTGATCGTGACCATCTCCAAAAATATGCGCGGTAACGTCTACACGTTCACCCACGGTGCGCTTAACCGGAAACCTTCCGCCATCAACCTCGGGCTGGATGGACTCAACTATTACTCTCGTTTTTGTCATGTATACTCACTATTTAACTACCACTGAGCTATGAGCGGGGATTCGAATTTCGTTTGCATCGATCGATGCAGTGGTATCGGTTGCAAAATCAATAGCCGAAAACTTTTTCAACTCATCGGTCTTAGAGACAGTCAACTCCACATCGGATAAATTATGGATAATCAGAAGCGAATGACCATCTTTCTCTCTGACCAAAGAAACCAATTCGTTCACTCGAATAGGCGTTTCTTTGATCGAACCAAATGTTAAAATGTAGCTGCTGTTCCGATACGCAATCCAACGTTTATAAAATGAATACAAGGAAGCTGGGTCATTCTTTTGTACAGCAAGGGGGATAACCGATTCATCCGTGCTATACTTTGGTTTCTCCCATTTGGTTTGCATGAGATCCTTACTGTCCACATCCCAAATGAACGGTTCGCGTATGTATTCATCAGGCTTGGTCCCGATCATTCCTATTTCTTCACCATAATAAATGTAAGGGGTGCCCGGCAACGACATAAGTATACTGGCGGCTACCTTCATTTTGTTTAAATCCCCATTTAGTTCACTTAAAATCCGGTTTTGATCATGATTCTTTAAGAAGGGAGCATCAATGTACTCACGGTTAGACTGGTTGTAATAGTCACTAATGGACTTGTATTTGTTAATGAGTCCGGTAGAATCAACGCCTTGCCTCACCGCCTCGGTAATGGCATAGCCCATATCAAAATTAAATAAAGCAGGAAGACCTTTTAAGTATGGAGCCACTTCCTCCGCACGTGACCACACCTCTCCTACCAAATACACATCGGGTTTAATTTTGATCATTTCTTCTCGGAACCACTCCCAAAAGGCATGATTATCAGAGGCGCGTTCACTTGGAAAAATATGTTTTGCAGCATCTAACCGAAAGCCATCCACATTCATTTCTTTCAACCAGAATTGACCAATATCGACAAACTCTTCTTTGACCTTGGGGTTATCAAAATTCAAATCGGGCATCCCGCCCCAAAAAAAACCATAGTAATGTTCAGAAAGAGTATCGCCTTTCACCGGATGCCATTGAGTCAGGTTATCCGAATCCAGCGAAATAGACTTCTTGGCAATTTGTTCACGAACAGAATCCTTCTTTGCCCACACGTAATAATCGCGGTAAGGACTGTCTTTGTCCTGCATAGCACTTTGAAACCAGGGATGATCGTAGCCAGTATGATTAAGAATCAGATCTACCAATACCTGAATATCCCGTTTATGAGCTTCGGCTACAAAGGTTTTAAAGTCTTCAACCGTGCCATACTCAGGGTCAATACTTTTATAGTCCGTGACATCATATTTATGATAGGTCGGGGAATTCATGATCGGCATGAGCCAAACACCTCCTACACCCAAATCTTTCAAATAATCCAAGCGAGCCGTTAATCCTTTGAAATCACCAATACTATCTCCATCACTATCAGCAAAGGATCGAACAAAAACTTCATAGTTTACACCATGAGGCCAATGATCTGACTTGTCCTGATCATTACAGGAAATGGCGAATACCCAAAAAATACCGATAATCCCAACTTTCAATTTCATGGTTTGATTTTAAAAATGTACGATGAATAAAATGGAAGGTCTAACTCAAACGAATATGAGCTGTCTAAGCCAATATCTTTACCACTTCGCAGTAAATCACGGCCAACATAGGCGACACCCTGTTCGAGTCCGAGTTTCCGAATAGCTTCTTCCGACAATTTAATTTGAACGTGTTTGGTTTGGTCATTGAATCCGGATACAATAATTAATTTTTCGTCTCCAAAAACTCTGACAAATACATGGGTTTGATGATCGATGGTGCCTTGAGATAAATTGAAATGAGTCAGATCGAGGTAGTCACCTTGTGTGATGGCAACATTATCACGAGCTAACGTAAGTACATCGGCATAAAATTGTCGTAGTGCTTTTTGCTGATCCGTAAGTAATCCTCCATCATATTTTCCGCCATTCACCCATTTTTGGTGCTGAGGCACACCCCAATAGTCAAAAATAGTTGTTCTCCCATCTTCTCCGGCAAAACCTTCTGTTCCTGCCCCCGGCTCTCCTACTTCCTGACCGAAATAAATCATGATGGGTGCCTGGTCAATGGTAGCACTGATCACCATGGCCGGAACTGCTTTCCAGGGATCACCGGCAAAAAAGGGAGAAGCCAGACGCTGTTCATCATGGTTCTCTAAAAAGTGCAGCATCCGATGGTTGATGCCAGCTAAACTTTGTTGAATCTCTGGTATGTGGCCTGTGCTGGATTGTTTGTTCACCAGAAGACGCAACGTGTCGTACAACTGGACTTTATCATATAGATAGTCGAATCTTCCATTTTCAATATAATTCCGGTATTGAGAAGGATTGTAAATCTCTGCGATAAAAACAATCTCGGGATTGACGGCCTTTACTTGCGGAATCACCCATCCCCAAAACTCATGCGGAACCATTTCTGCCATGTCGCACCGGAAACCATCTACTTTTTTAGTTGCCCAATAGATCAGGATATCACGCATTTTCTCCCAGGTGTTGGGAATGGGCTCAAAGTAATTTTTTCTACCATTTTGAATATCAACTCCGTAGTTAAGCTTAACAGTTTCGAACCATTCATGAATGCCTGGGGATGCAGTAAACTGATCATTGCCTGTCACTTTAGCAGGATATTCTTCAAAAACTTTGTCTTTCGTTGGATGGGCATTATTTCCCAGTGACTGATATTCTTTTGGCGCTTGAAAACGCTGCCCCGGTAAATAGTAGAAGTTATTAGAAGGTTTGAACGAAACGGACGTGTCATCATTTTCACCCAGGTCCTTTATCTCAGGAGGTCGTTGATCCGATTTGTAAGCTCGCGCCACATGGTTAGGGACAAAATCAATAATCACTTTCAGCCCTTTTTCATGTGTTCTTTTCACCAATTGGTCAAACTCATCCATTCGGTTATTAACATCGGTGGCCAAATCGGGATTCACATCGTAATAATCCTTAATGGCATAGGGTGAACCGGCTCTTCCCTTGACCACTTCAGCATCATCGAGAGGTATTCCAAAGGCTGAATAATCAGTTAACGTGGCATGTTCAATCACTCCGGTATACCACACATGAGTCACTCCCAGTTCTTTCAAGCCTTCCAGAGCCGTCTCCGAAATGTCTTGGAATTTGCCTACACCATTCTCATCAATAGTGCCATATAATTTATTGATTGTCTGCGTATTACCAAACAAACGAGTCATCATTTGATAAACCACCATTTTCTTTGAACTAGCAGGCATGGGTTCAGGTATTTTTTCCTGGGGTGTAGAACATGAAAGAGAGAGTCCTAAAATCGTTATAAAAAAGCACTTTTTCATTCGATTAAAGGTAAAAATTGTATGTATGAAACCAACTTGACGACAAAAAAAACATTTTGACAATCGATTGCACTCTACACGGATAATCAGCCGAAAAAACAATTTACGATATTAAACTAATATCTTAATCTCGCTTAGAAAACGACCGAATCAAAAAGACCACCAGGCAAACTATACAGATGAGCAATCCCAGAAACTCCCTTGCCTCTTCGATATAATTGTATTGCATTTTGGCCAGATCATCCAATAGTAGTGAGCGATCCGAAGACATATACCATTCCTTCCATCCAGGAAAAAGGAAGACCAGGTAAATGCTAAAACTGAGCAGTAGGAAAATCAAAAATGCTTTTTGATAGTACCTAAATGCAGCCATAATACAGGCAATAGAGGTGGCTCCATAGATGAGAACCCATAAAATGGGATCAGGATCATTTACCTGAACAAAAGCAAAGCCTAAGAATAGCATTGCTAATAGCAAATGTATAATTCTCGAAACCATATCGGTATACTAAAAAATAGCTCCGGCAATGGTAGCAGTCATCATGGTAGCCAGAGAAGCTGCAAGCATAGCCTTTAAACCCAGCCTGGAAAGATCACCTTGCCGTTGCGGTGCCATTCCTCCAATACCACCAATCTGGATGGCAATGGAACTGAAGTTTGCAAATCCGCATAGTGCGTAGGTAGAAATGATGATAGATTTTTCGCTTAAAAATCCTCCTGCTTTGAAGGCAGTCAAATCTGTGTACGCGAGGAACTCATTCAAGACCATCTTCTTACCCAATAAACTTCCCACCTGAAGTGACTCACTCCAGTCCACACCCATGGCAAATGCCAGAAAACGAAAACCCTGACCCAATACGTATTCCAGGCTTAAGCTCTGATAAGCACCTGCGGTAGACAACCTGATCCAGTCATTGATTCCAATCAATTCTCCCACGCCTGCCAGTGCCCAATTTAAAGCCAGGATAATGGCGATAAAAGCCAGTAACATTCCGCCAATATTTAACGCTAGTTTGAGTCCGTCTGCCGCCCCACTGGCCAGCGCATCTACCAGGTTGGAACCGATTAACTCTTTATTGACTTTAAGGGTACGATCAATTTTAGCTTCTTCTGTTTCTGGAAAAACTATTTTTGACATCACTATTGCGGCAGGTGCATTCATAATGGAGGCACACAATAAGTATGTTGCAAAGGTAGCTTTACTTGCTTCATCAGCTCCCCCTAACATCCCAACGTAAACGGCCAATACGCTACCGGCAATGGTTGCCATTCCACCGGTCATCAGGCAAAATAGTTCTGAATTCGTCATCCGGGCTATAAAAGGCTTCACTAACAAGGGTGCCTCTGTTTGTCCCATAAATATATTGGCTGCAGCCGAAAGACTTTCCGCACCAGACAGCCGCATGGTGCGTGTCATAATCCAGGCGAATACGTAAACTATTTTTTGAAGGATGCCTAAATAGTATAACCCTGTTGTGACGGCTGAAAAGAATATAACGGTAGGCAGCGCCTGAAAGGCAAACAAAAATCCCAGGCTATGCCCGGCAGAATCATCCGCAAAACTATTTTTGGAAAGTCCTCCAAATAAAAAGACGGCTCCTTGTCTGGCAAAGTCTAGAAACGTTACAAACTTACTGCTGAGCCAGGAAAAGCCATCGTGCACAAAACCTACTTTAAAAATAGCAATCCCGAAGATTACCTGAAGGACAATTCCGATCCCAATGGTTTGCCAGCGTATGGATTTACGGTTGTTGGAAAGTAAAAAAGCAATGGCTGTTAATACAACTAATCCAATGATTCCGCGAAGAATATCCATGGTAAAGGTTTAGATAGATCAGGTAACAAATAACACAATCAATTTCGCTTACTCATCTCGTCACGGATTTTGGCGGCACGCTCATAATCTTCTTTATCGATAGCGTCTTTAAGCAATTCAGTCAATTTATCCAGCGTGTAATTTTTGTAATCGTCACCTTTTTTTGTATTCTCTTTTTTTGCTTTTGGCTTGGGCTCCGCCTTAGGTTCTGTTTTTTCCTTTTCCTCTTCTTCTTCCTCATCCGTCAAAACGATACCTGCCTCTGCCAGAATTGTTTCGTAAGTATAGATGGGCGAATCAAAGCGCAAGCCCACAGCTATCGCATCCGAAGGGCGTGCATCAATCTCTGTTTTCTTCAATCCATCTGTACAAACAATTTTGGCAAAAAAGACACCTTCTTTTAGGTCTGAGATAATGATTTCCTCTACATGAAAATGAAAAGTATTGGCAAATGCCTTGAACAAATCATGTGTCATCGGACGATTGGGAGTAATCTTTTCAATCTCAATGGCTATGGCTTGTGCTTCAAACATTCCAATAATAATGGGAAGTCTTCGGTTGCCGTCTGATTCTCCCAAGACCAAAGCAAAAGACCCGGATTGTGATTGGCTTGAAGACAAGCCCAATATTTCAAGTTTAATTTTCTTCACTACAAAAAACAGGTAATCTAAAACAACTATCGGGCAGCCTTAATAGCTTCCGTCAATTTAGGAATAATATCGAACGCATCCCCGACAATACCATAGTCTGCCGCTTTAAAAAAGGGCGCCTCCGGGTCCTTATTAATGACGACAATACATTTAGAAGAATTAACACCCGCCAGGTGTTGGATGGCACCGGAGATACCAATGGCTATGTACAATTGAGGAGCTACTTTTACCCCAGTCTGCCCGACATGTTCATGATGAGGACGCCAATTCATATCAGATACCGGTTTGCTGCATCCGGTAGCAGCATGAAGCGTTTTCGCCAATTCTTCCAAGATACCCCAATGTTCCGGTCCTTTCAAGCCACGTCCACCCGAAACTACCACATTTGCTTCGGGCAACAAGACTTCACCAGTAGCCTTTTCCGTTTTGGTGATGATGGCATTAAAATCAGTTTCAGATAAAGTCACAACAAATGGTGTTGCTGCCACAGGTGCACCTACTTCTTTTACTTCAGCCGCATTCTTTTTGATGGCAATGACCTTTTTTGTCTTGGTTAACGACAAGTAGGCGAATGCCTTTCCGGTATAGATGCTTCGTTTGACCACAAAACCGGATGAAGTGTCGGGAACATCTACTACGTTAGTCGCCAGACTGGCGTCCATTCTTACAGCCACCTGAGCCGCCACGGGGGTACCCAAAGATGAAGTTGCTAACACAAGAATGCTTGCTCCCTCTTCCTGCATCGCTTTAACTAAAACAGACGCATATACTTTGGCAATCCCCTGATTTAGCTTCGAATCGGCCACATGAAGCACTTTTGATGCACCATAAGTCCCAAGGGCTGCCAGATCAGCGGTGTCAACTGTTCCCAACGCAATGGCCGTTACCTCTCCTCCCATCGCTTTCGCATAGGCGACAGCTTCAATGGATGACTTTTTTACTTTGTTATCTGCAATTTCAACAAACACCAGCGTCTTCATAAAATCTGATTAATTCGGTTTACAAAACTTTTGCTTCATTCTTTAATCGCGTCACCAACTCCGCAACATTATCAGCTGAAATCATTTTCACAGCACTTTTAGGAGGAGGTAGTTCAAATTTTTGACTCACCGTTGGCAGGTCAATGGTCTTAGCTTCTACAACCTTTAGGGGTTTGGTACGCGCAGACATAATCCCCCGCATATTGGGGATTTTCCACTCCGCAATAGGCTCCTGACAACCAGCCACCAGAGGCAAGGAAGCTTCGAGATATTCCTTACCCCCTTCAATTTCGCGGGCCATAACAACCTTATTTCCATTCAATTCCAATTTCATGACCGGGGAGAAGGAAGGGAGTCCAAGAAGTTCCCCTACCAGACTATGAACCACCCCTCCATTATAATCAATAGACTCCCGGCCCATCAAAACCAAATCATATCCTTTTGCATGTTCTGCAATCTGTGTGGCTACAAACATGGAATCGACCGGCTCGGCATTCACCCGAATGGCGTCATCAGCTCCAATTGCCAGTGCCTTTCGAATGGTGGGTTCGGTATCAGCTGGGCCAACGTTAATAACGGTAACGGTAGTTCCTGAAACAGATTCCTTCAATTCAATAGCCCTTGCCAAGGCATAGTCGTCATACGGGCCGATAATAAACTGAACACCGTTTCCGTCCAAACGAGTGTTTTGATTAATAAAGCTTATCTTCGAGGTAGTGTCAGGTACATGAGAAATACAAACAAGAATCTTCATAGGCACAAATCAAATTCGTTTATTTACGATCCGAATATTCAGAATTAAATTTGGCCTCAAGATAGGTGATAAATTCAAAAAACCGAACCAGTAAGCCAATTTTAGGCCGATGAACAAAAGCAGAGTAGAATTTCTGGAACGCCTGATTCAGGACGACCCTTCCGACCCTTTTGGTTATTATGCTTTGGCTCTTGATTTACAGATGGAACAGCCCGACCGTGCCATAGACCTTCATACCCACGTTTTGAACACTTTTCCCGATTACCTCCCTAATTACTATCAAATGGGTTTATTACTCATCCGCCAAGGGCGTCAGAAACATGCCAAAGAGGTGATAACCAAAGGGATTGAGTTGGCTTTAAACGTCAAGAATTTTAAAACTGGAGCAGAACTACAGAATCTGTTAGAAGAATGACCGCTATTTTCTGTAAATCGGAAAGAATTTTTACTTTAGTAAGTCTATGACTCATCTCGTTCACATGTTCTCTCATTTTTGGCGTGTTTTCCTGGTGGGAATGGCATTGATCTTGGTCCTTATTCGATTTGGTCATGCACAGGATTCTATTGCCCTTTCGGAAGAATATTATCGTATGGGTAACGAAATATTTGACTTTACCCATCGGAAGCAGGCCACTGAACTTTTTACCTTGGCCACTCAAATGAACCCTAAGAGTGCTAAAGCACACTTTATGGCAGGTAAATCCATCATGCTCACCATTCGTAAAGAACAATCTCTGAACTATTTTATAAAGGCAAAGGAACTTGACCCAGGTGTTGATCGTGATATCTTATATTATCTGGGACAAGCTCATCAATATTCACAAAATTTTGATAGTGCTCAAGTTCATTACCGAAAGTATCTGACCCAAACAACCACTACCACCGATTCTTTGCAACTCGTGCGCAGAAAAGAGGTTGAGCGAAAGATAAAAGAATGTGATCAGGCTCGGATTTTTATGGCGGCCCCCGTAAACGTGGATATCGTCCACGTGACCAACAAAGTAAATAGTGAGTATCCAGACTATGCCCCCACCATTACGGCCGATGAATCCCTCATGGTATTCACCTCGCGGAGACAGGAGGGCAATCTCAATCCTAAATTGGCTGCCGACTTAGAATATTACGAAGATATCTATATGGCCACCCGAAAAAACGGAGAATGGTCGGAAGCAGTTAATGCGGGCCCTCCCTTAAACGATCGCTATCACAATGCCAGCGTCAGTTTATCACCCGATGGGAAGGAGATGTTTATTTATCACGATGACTATGCCGGTGACATTTACGTCAGCTACCTTACCCCTGGTGGCACCTGGACAGTGCCTGAGTCACTGAAAGAGATTAACACTAGTTACGCGGAAAACTCCGTTTCCATCACTGCCGATTATCAAAAGCTTTACTTCACCAGTAACCGCCCACCGGGGATAGGCGGAACAGACATTTATGTGGCAACGAAGAACAGTAAGGGTAAATGGTCCAATATCAAGAACCTGGGACCGGTAATTAATACGCCTTATGATGAAGATGGCGCTTTTATTTCCGCTAATGGTAAACATCTCTATTTTAGTTCTAACGGACACATCGGTATGGGCGATCTGGACATCTTTCGTTCGAGTTATGATTCATTAACAGATACCTGGAGTGAACCCGTGAATCTTGGTTACCCCATCAACTCCACAGAAAATGACATCTACTTTGCCCTTACCGGAGATGAGCGATATGCCTATTTTTCTTCGGTCAAGTTTCAAAATCATGGAGAACAGGACATTTATCGGGCTGACATGCGCTTTTGGGAGCCTGTATCATATGAAAAGCGAGTGGCTATCTATGAAGAAAAAAAGCAGAACAAACCTCTGATAAAGTCGGATACGCTTGATTTAATACAAACACCAGCCGTAGTTTATTTTTTGGTTGATTTGACGGTAGCCGATGTGGAAACGAAGAAGCCTATTCCAGCCCGGTTGGAGATCAACAGTGAAGCTCCATCCATGACCCGATCCAAGGAAGTCTCTCCTGGCAAGTTTTTGATTGAATCTGCACCCGGATTCACGCTGTCAGCTAAAAGTGAAGGATACCTTCCCTCGCCTTTCAAACCATTTGCCTTTGATGGTATGAAAACACTAAATCGTATTGACACTATTTTTCTGGATCCCATCAAACGTGACCTACCTCAGATTTTAAACATCTATTTCAATTTTGATAGCGACATTCCAAATTCCTACACCGAAGTGGATCGATTGGCAACCCTTCTTAAAGAGTCGGCTCATTTGAATGTCCTGATTTCTGGCCACACGGATGATATTGGAAACGAAATCTACAATCAGCAACTAAGCGAACGAAGAGCCAAACGAGTGAAAAGCTATTTAATCCAAACAGGGATTGCAGAAAGCAGGGTTTCCGCTATTGGTTATGGAATGTCGAAGCCGCTCGTGCCTAACAAAACAAAAGCGAGTCGGAGATATAATAGAAGAACAGAGTTTACGATTACTCAAAATCCATAAATAGTTATGTTTATGCGAAAGTTTCTTCTCGGTTCATTTCTCCTATGCTATTGCAATGTTTTGCTGGCTCAAGGAACTTTGGAGTTGACTGGAGATGCCTTTATTCAACCACAGTCCGGTGCGGTGCTTTCCACTGCGGAAACAAGAGCACTTATCGTAGGAATTTCAACCTATCGGGAGTTACCCGAAGATGCGCAATTGGATTTTGCCCATACCGATGCCAAAAATTTTTACAATTATCTTCTGTCCCCGGCTGGGGGTAACGTCAAACCCGAGTTTGTAAAGCTATTGCTTGAGGAAGACGCTACTGCCAGTGAAATCTATGCCGGTTTGGATTGGTTGCTGGACAAAAGCAAGCCAAATGATAAAGTGATTATCTACTTTGCTGGTCATGGGGATGTTGAAATGAAGACCATTCGCCAGCGAGGGTTCTTGTTGGCCCATGATTCCCCTAGAGCAGGATACCATGCGGGTGGCACGATCAAAGTAATGGACATTCATGACTATTTGGAAACGCTTGTCTCACAAAATAAGTCCAGCGTTTTGTTGATTACGGATGCGTGCCGCTCTGGTAAATTGGCTGGTGGTGATGCTGGGCAAGCACAAACAACGGCCTCCTTACAGGAAAATTGGTCGAATATCAGCAAGATTTTATCTGCCCAACCCGGGGAAAAATCCGCAGAGAGTTCCAAGTGGGGCGGAGGTTATGGAGTATTTACTTACCATCTTATTGATGGACTCAAGGGGTTAGCCGATAGCAATAACGATGGGTTTGTCTCACTGTCAGAGCTTAATATTTTTTTAAGTACAGAAGTACCCAAAGCCACTGATAATGAACAAAATCCTCTTGTATCTGGCAGTTTAAAAGTGAAAGTGAGCCAGGTAAATGACGTTGAATTGGCTGTTTTGAAAGCAAAAAAACAATTGCAAAATCAGGATAAGTCCAATATGATCGCTAAACGAGCCATCACCGCTAACGACACTACGAGTGAAAAGGCTCAAAAATACTATCGACAATTCCGAGACGCCCTAAATGCTAATAAGCTAACAGAACCTGCAGAAAAAAGTGCATGGTACTTTTTAAAGCTTATCGAATCTGAAAGCAATCAAAGCATGTCAAAAGATCTTCGAAGGGCTTTGGTAGCTGCGATTGATAAGAATTCTCAAAAAGTGATTAATCGATATATGGTTAATGACAGTAAACTGATGTCTAGCGAAATAGAAAAAGCAGCTCAGGAGATGAAAGTCGCAGTATCACTGGTCGAATCATCTGATATTCGATACAAATCCCTGAAGGCACGGTCTTTATTTCTGGAAAATGGATTTCTATTCTGTATTTGTCATGGTCAAGAATCTTCTCGCGAAGTGGCCAATGCCGCTATGAAAAAACTGAGAGAAGCCTTATTTCTTGAACCCGATGGCGCTTACATCTACAACAGCATGGGCAATGTACACTACACTTCTAAAAATTATGACTCAGCTGAGTATTATTATTTAAAGACGGCCATGTTGGCGCCTAAATGGTCATATCCCATCAATAACCTGGGCACGCTCTACTTAACTAAAGGAAAAAGAAAGAAAGCAATAGAGTACTATGAAAATGCCCTTGCCCTGGACCCAGATTTTGAACATATTTATAATAACCTTGGAAATCTCTATGATGACAAAGAAAAGGCAATTGGGTACTATCAAAAAGCGATGTCTCACGCGGATGAATCCAGTAAGGGTTTTTACCTGACTCAAATAGGTAAACAATATATGTACAGTAAAAAGAAGGGTGACTGGGAAAAAGGCATGCAATACTTTGATCAAGTGATTGCAATGAATACTCATGAGTCTATATCTAACCTGGAAGATGTGGTCAGTGACTTTTTGTCCTTTGGGCTAACAGACGAGTATCAAAAATATTCCGACAAGATTATACAAATTTATGAAAGCGAGATATCTCTTAATCGACAATCTAAACCCCTTGATAGTGTATTACTTGCAAATCTATTATGGAATTTAGCCGATCATTTGCTGGAACGGGCTACTGATTATCAGGAAGAATGGAGAACTTCCGATGCTTATAAAGTGTGCGAGGAAGCCAGTCGGTTGCAACCCAAAAATGTCGACATCATGTACACGCTGGGTAGCATATGCCTTTCTATGGGAGAAAATGGAGAATTAAATTATTACGATTCAGCTCGTCAAATCCTTGAAAATGCACTTGAAAAGAAACCCATTGACAAAAGCTACTTTTTAGCTCAACTTGGAAGGTCGTATAGTGGATTAGGAAATACTGAACAAGCGATTGCCTCAATCAAGGAAGCTATTCCTTTGACAGATTCTGAAACTTCGCTAATCTACAAATACAATTTAGCAAACTATAATGCTGATGTTGGCAATTATGGTGCAGCCCTTGGAGTCATCAAAGAAATACTCACTGAAGGGTACAAGGCTGACGCTTACGATTACATAACTTTTGCAGAGTGGGCATTCAAAAATGAGAATTTCACATTATCCGAAGTATATGTTACTAAGTCCATGTCGCTTTCAAGAAAAACTAAAGATATACCATCAAACACTTACCTGATCATGGCTAGGTTAAAAGCTACTCAAGGAAAGAGAAACGAAGCAATTGATTTTCTTCACAAGCTTTTAAAAGACAATAACGACATGCTAAAAGACGTGATCGATGACACCCATTTTAAAATTCTTAAAACAGAGCCCCGGTATCTGGAGTTAATCAAGCTGTATCAGAAAGGTTAAATCTGGAATACAATCTTACCCACTTTATTTGGTTTGGTTATATCTGCAAAGGAATCCACTATTTTTGAAAACGGGCGTATGGAATCGATCAATGGCCTGATTTGGTGAGTGCTGACAAACGTAAGCATTTCGTTAAATTCGTGATCGTTGCCCATGGTAGACCCCAGCAAAGAAAGTTGATTCCAGAACATTCGGTATAGGTCAAGCTTCGAGGGCAATCCATTGGTGGCTCCATAAAAAACAACCTTGCCCTTCGGTTTCAACACTTTAATGAAATTGTTGATCTGATCACCTCCGGCACTGTCAATAATCACATCAAAACCTCCTTTGGTTTTCCACAGATCGCTGTAGTTACTTTCTTTTTTATAGTTATAGGCTCCCTTCGCTCCCATTTTCAGGGCCCGGGCTAATTTTTCATCGCTCCCGGACGTAACATACACGTTTGCTCCCGCGGCCTTTGCAAAAAGGAAGGCAAACTGTGCGACACCTCCTCCAAAGCCCGAAATGAGCACATTGTTTCCAGGAGCCAGATTTCCTTTTCGGAACAACGCCCGAAAAGCGGTTAGCCCTCCCAATGGTAATGCCGAAGCCTGCAAAAAATCGAGGTGAAAAGGTTTATGCTGTAACCGATCAACATCTACCAATGCATACTCCGCAAACGTGCCATTAACAGGCATCCCTAAAATGGTATACCGGGATGATTGGACTTCCGGATCTGAGCCCCAGTCAATGTTTGGGTTAATGACAACTTCTTGTCCGACCCAGCCTTTTTGTTCTTCATCAAACACCTCTTCAACGACCCCTGAACCATCCGACCCCATCACCACGCCAAAGCGAATGTTGGGATACTTTCCTTCACGAATCCAGTCATCTCTCCTATTCAATGCGGCAGCTTTCATTTTTACCAGAACTTTGCCAGGGGTGAGTATAGGTTTCGGCAAATCCTTAAGTTCAATCTGACCGGGTCCTGTTAATACCAATGCTTTCATACGAGGTTAATTTAAAGTCAAGTTTCAACAATCACAAGTAAGAATCAATAGTTGATATCATTTTTCTTAACAATTTAAGTTGGATATCTTGAGCCTTATGAGTCGAAAATTTACTGTATATAAGGGCTGGGCCCGGCTGGTGTTGGCTGCCTTTTATGTTACCGCAGGCATCAATCATTTCTGGCACCCGGAATTCTATCGACCCCTGATACCCGACTATTTGCCATGGAATAATTTGATCAACACGTTCAGCGGTATGGTGGAAGTCATCCTGGGCATCCTTGTTTTGCCAGCCGGCACACGCAAAATAGCGGCTTACTCCCTTATCGCTATGCTCGTTGCTTTTATACCCTCTCACGTTTATTTTATTCGGTTGGGCGGATGTATACCCGAAGGTCTCTGTGTTCCGGAATGGGTTGGATGGGTCAGGTTGGTCATTATTCATCCGCTTCTCATGGCATGGGTCTGGTGGGTAATGGACTAGGCCATTACTTTCGCTTTATTCTTCCGGAAGGGTAAGGTAAAAAGTACTGCCCTTTCCTTCATCACTCTCCACAGCCATTTTTCCACCACATGCGCGAGCCAGTTCATACGCCAACAATAGCCCGGTACCGCGCGATTCAGGTACGCTGGATGTTGTCACAAAAACTTTTCGTTGCTCAGCAACACTCATGCCCTTGCCAAAGTCCCGCAATCCAACCGTAATCACGTTTTCCTTTCGCCCGCCAAAAAAGACGAGAGCACCCCCCGGTGCAGAATATCGTATGGCATTGCTCAGGAGATTTCGAAAAACAAGAAGCATCAACGAACGATCAGCCATCACAAATAGAAGATCCGGGATTAACATTTCGATCTTCAATTGTTTCTGCTCCATGGAGTGTTTAAATTGATCCAGCGTTTCGTGAATGAGAGGTAGCAGGTTAAATCTCTCCCGTTTGACATTAAAAACGCCTGTCTGGATCACAGACCATTCAGCAAGATTGTCAATTGACTGAGCCACCGAAGAACTCTCTGCTGCTAATTGTTTCAACAGACTTGCCATCTCTTGCGGACTAACTTCATTTTTGGAAGCTTGCAAAGTTTTGGCAAACTGGGTCAGAGATGAAACAGGTTGTTTTAAATCACGGGCTACGACTGAAAAAAACCGTTCTTGTTTTGCTTTAGTGCTGGCCAGTTCTTGTTCTGTTTTTTCCAGGCTTGACAACCACTCCTTCCGCTGTCGCCAATGATAGTAGACTCCCAAACCAATGATGGCTAACAACGAAACAGAGGCAATGGAAAAAAAATAAATCCTGGTCTGATTACCCTGCACCAACTCTTTTTCCACTCGTAGAAATTGGGCTCTTTCGACTTCCACCTGGCTAAGCAACGAGTCGGTTGTGGCCAATACCGTTGACAGTTTCTGTGCCTTCGTAGCTTCGTCCAGGGAGTCCCATTGGGCGGCTTGTTCCAGGTAGTAGTCAGTTTTCAACGGCTCATCCAAAATTGAAAACCGAATGGAATCAAAATAGGGATTTGAGTTGATTTGGCCGTTCGTCTGAGTCACCAGCAGAGATCCGATCATAAAAACCAAGCACCTCACTAAAGAAAGTCTCATTCCTGGCAAGATGATAAATACCGTTGGATTGTAAAAATGACGATTTACAATTCCCTCCAGAATTCTGTCAGAAGTTTAAGCCGGAAATAACATTAAAATGGTGCATCCTCATCTTCCATCTTGGAAGGAGGTGGAGAAGACTGATTCATCCGGCTTTCCCGGGTGATACTTGAAAGCGGTTTGAATCCATCCGGTGCATCATAATCGGCAAATTTGGTATACTTACCAATAAATTTCAGTTTTACGTTTTCAAGCGAACCGTTTCGGTGTTTGGCAATGATTACTTCAGCCATCCCCTGAGTGGGTTGTCCTTCCTCATCCACATCAATTTTGTAGTACTCTGGTCGATATAAGAACATAACAATATCGGCATCTTGTTCGATAGAGCCCGATTCACGCAAGTCAGAAAGCTGCGGGCGTTTATCACCACCACGGGTTTCCACTCCTCTGCTTAACTGCGAGAGGGCAATTACCGGAACGTTTAGTTCTTTGGCCACTCCTTTGAGCGCCCGTGAAATGGAGGCAATTTCTTGTTCGCGGTTACCACCCATCTCACCTTTCATCAACTGGAGATAGTCAATAACAATCATCTGTATGTTGTGCTCCGCCTTCAGTCTCCGACATTTGGCACGCAACTCCAGTATGGAAAGTGCAGGGGTATCATCAATAAAAATCGGGGCACTGGAAAGGCGGCTGGTTTTATGCACTAATTGTTGCCATTCAAATTCTGCCAGATTTCCTTTTTTAATTTTTTCAGATTCCAATTCCGCTTCTGCGGAGATCAGACGATTCACCAACTGAAGGGAAGCCATCTCCAAAGAAAAAATAGCTACGGGATGATTAAAATCTACGGCCGCATTACGCAAAGCGGAAACAATAAAGGCAGTCTTACCCATACCTGGTCGCGCGGCAATAATAACCAGATCAGACTTTTGCCAGCCGGAGGTCACCCTGTCCAATCTGGAAAAACCACTGGGAATACCGGTGAGGCCGTCTTTATGATTTTTCTTCTCTTGCAACTCCTTGATCGCCTGATACATCAAGGATTGCATCTTGTCATAATTCTTTCGGAGGTTTGTATCTGAAATTTTGAAAATGGATTGCTCCGTCTTATCCAAGAGTTCAAAAACATCGGTTGTATCCTCATACGCATCACTGTGAACTTGCGAAGCAATCTGAATGAGATCGCGTTTAATTGCCATCTCTATAATGATTCGGGCATGGTACTCAATGTTCGCAGCCGAACTTACCTTAGAAGTAAGCTCTGCAACATAATAAGCCCCTCCCACAATCTCAAGCTTTCCGTTTTTTCGCAACTGCGCCACCACGGTGCGCATATCCACTGGTTCAGAGGATTTGAAGAGATCGGTGATCGCTTGAAAAATTTCCCGGTGTGGATCGCTGTAAAAATGGTCTGGTCTCAAAAACTCGATGACAGCCGTCAGGGCATTTTTTTCCAGCATTAACGCACCCAACACCGCTTCTTCCAGATCAAGTGCCTGAGGCGGAAGTTTTCCGAGGCTCTCAGAGATATCTCTCGCAAGCCGCGTGGACTTTCCGGTACCCCGGTTAGTTAGAGTACTTAACCTCACTGGCATTGATCCTTGCTCCATACATTCGTGGTTGTTGTACGTGTTTCTTTTTTAATGGGCAACAAACGTAGAACATTGACTGAAACTACCGTCAACAACTTTTCCACGTGAATTTGTGCATAAATTATGCCTTTGTCATGGTGTGCATATCAATTTAATTCCAGGTGGTTTAGTTATTAAAACATTTCGCTTATTTTTAACTCGACTTTCAACGCTATGATTGCTTCAAAGAAGTATCACTTTATCTCTGTAAATGAGAACCTTACCAGTCGTTTGGCTGAATCTTTATCCCGATTGGGTTATGTTATCTCAGGGTCGGATGTAAGTGAGGGAGATCCATTGAAGATATCAGGAGATCTCTCAGGCGTCATTGTTGGCGTAAAGGTGACCAAAGATAATCCGGAAGTACTTAGGGCTCAGCAACTTGGCTTAAAGGTTTACACGATACCTGAGTTTATTTTTGACTTCGCGCAAGACAAACAGCGGCTGGTTATTGTGGGAAGCAAAGGCAGAAATATCATTGCTTCCATTATTGTCCACGTCCTTCAGGACCAAAAAAGACATTTTGATTATATCTTACATACCGCGCCTGACCAACAGGCGATTGTTCAGTTGTCAGATGCACCATTAATCGTTGTCGAGGCCAGCGATAACCCCTCCTCTGCCCTGTACCATACACCATCATTTATCAAATACAAGCATCACATTGGAGTGATCAGTACGATTGATTGGCAATCTTCAGCCAAAAATATGAGCGAAGATGATTACATGCGCCAGTTTGATTTATTTGCAGATGCCACCCCGAAAGGTGGAATTTTGGTATATGGGGAAATGGACAAGGTAGCCACTGTTTTATGTAACAAGGAACGTCCGGACGTTTCCTATGTTTCGTTTAAGACACATGCCAGCACCACTGAAAATAATAAAGAGTTTCTGATTGGCAATCACAAAGAACGTATTCCACTCAACCTCACTGGCAAACAAAATTTTCAATACATCAGTGGAGCGTTAGAAACATTAAAAAAAATTGGAATTACGCAAGATCAGTTCTATTCCTCCATCGCCACACTGACCGCTGGCAACCCGATTATCTGATTCTTTACCTATACTCGAACTCTTACCAAAGCTTGCTTGAAATTAAACTTAAAAGTTCCATTGTGCTTTTTCGATCTGGAAACCACCGGGACAACCATCGCGGTTGATCGCATTGTTGAGATAGCCGTCATAAAACTTATGCCTTCCGGAGAACTTCTCCGCAAGCAAAACATCATCAATCCAACCGTACCTATCCCAGCTTCATCAGCCGCCATTCATGGTATTCATGATGCAGATGTTTTAGATAAACCCACATTTAAGGATGTAGCGAAAGACTACTTTCGCTTTTTGGAAGGATGTGATCTGGCCGGTTTCAACATATTAAAATTTGATGTGCCTGTTCTGGTAGAAGAGTTTTTGAGAGTAGGGATTGATTTTGACTATAGTCGTAAGCGGATTGTGGATGCCCAAAAAATCTATCACTTGATGGAAAAAAGAAATTTGGCAGCCGCGTATCAATTTTATTGTGGTAAATCCCTGGAGGATGCTCATTCCGCTGAAGCCGATACACAAGCTACCATGGAGGTTTTTTTAGCCCAGATTGAAAAATATGAAAACCAACCCGTCACGGATGGGCTTGGTAAAACCATTGGTGTAGTTAAAAATGATATGGATACGATTCACCAACTCACCTCCTCCGAAATGGTTGATTTGGCTGGAAGAATGGTCCGGGATGAAAAAGGAACGGTTATCTTCAACTTTGGTAAACACCGGTTAAAGTCGGTGCTTCAGGTGTTCAAAGAAGAGCCGTCTTATTATGACTGGATGATGAATGGAGATTTTACTTTGGATACTAAACGAAAATTAACGGAATTAAAGCTAAGTTTATTGAAGAAATAGATTTTGGCCTTAGTTTTGCAACTCTACTGAAAAAATTAACTCTTTTAACTAACCCTTTTACAGTTTATGAAGAAGCCTGCTCCTACCCTCGTTGTGTTTTTTTTCATCTTGACCTCTACCTTTGTTCAGGCACAGGAAAACGCCATAAAGATCAACCTGATTAGCCCGCTGGTACGAACGCTTAATTTGTCTTACGAACACAAACTAAACAGCAATTCCGGAATTCAACTTGGTCTCTATTATACTGGCTTTTCAGCAAGCGAGGTAACCTTCCGTGGCTTCGGGATTACCCCGGAGTATCGGTATTATCTTTCGGAGACTGAAGCCATTCAAGGTACTTACATTGGCCCGTTCTTGCGCTACACAAGTTTAACGGTAGAAGAAGATCTTTTTGACGGTCAGAGCGAAGGAACTTATTCAGGATTTGGGGGAGGTCTGGTTATTGGACGGCAGTGGGTTTTCAAAGAAAAAATAACACTGGATACCTTTATTGGTCCCCAATTCATATCGGGAAACTACAAGGCGAAATCTGGCTCAGACAATGTAGATGTTGACGTTTTTGATGGCTTTGGACTCCGTGCTGGTATCACGTTAGGCTTTGCTTTCTAGACTTACACGAATAAAATAAAAAGAGAGTCCCTGGTTTCAGGGACTCTCTTTTTATTGCACCTCTTTCCAGGTGTGGTCGGCCAATAACTGAACAGCTGCCACAAACTTTTTGAACGGAATTTTTTTTCCCCATTCCTGCGGGGATACCATCGAGACCAGATAGGAATGATCTTCCTTTTCATACAGGTAATAGACCTTTCCAATAACAGGTGCAAAACTTAGCCTGGCATCATAGATTATCATTGATAATTCCTTCCGTTGTTGAATCTCTCTCGCTTGCAGAGCCAGCAACTCAATCTGCTGACGTATTTGCGAGAGTTGCATATTGGTTTGCTCCTCCATGGCCGTCAACGCGGTATGTCGAATCATCCCCTCCTCGGTGGGCTTGATCACCGCACCCGCTACCGAAGCAGAATATGGAAGAACACTTAATTGCTTATGATAAATTTCAACATTGGTCAAAATGGCTCCATTCTCAGATTTTTTTTTCTGCGTAACCTGAAGATAACCCTTGGGCGTGATCTCATGAATAACTTCCAGGATGACATCCTCTTGTCTATAAAAATGAATGAGCAACAAAATAGAGTCAGGAATATGGCAACGGATATAATCCGCCACTGTTTGGTCATCAAAAGGAATACGCTCATCGGTAGCCAAAACAGAATACTTTGATGAAAATGCCTGGTCTTCGAGCGTCACCCAGTTCATGCTGATATTCAACTGTTTTTTGGTTTCTCCAAGCTCCAGCCGGTAGATGCCTGACTTGGGGCGATCGCCAAACTCATAGGTACCGCGTTCAGGAAATAACTGCCAGGACGAAAGGAAATTGTAAGCTTCGGTCATAGATATCTACTTCTGTAGCTTGGGCAACAGACTATCACTATAAAGCAATAAAACGAATAAAGTGTTTTAATGTCAGACCGATTTAATTTTGGTCGTGCCGAATGCCTATTACTTCTTGTAATACTTCATGGCCTCAGGTATCCATCCCTGTAAATCTTTAATACGAGTCTCATGTGATGGGTGAGTCGATAAAAATTCAGGAGGTTGCTGTCCCCCACTAAGTGTAGCCATCCGTTCCCAAAATGAAGGAGCTTGCTGCGGATCATATCCAGCCATTGCCATAAAAATGATTCCCAGGTGGTCAGCCTCAGATTCATGGTCGCGACTGAATTTAAGCATACCCACATTTGTTCCGGCACCCACTGCTTGCATCAAGAGTTGTTCACCTCCGGTAGGATTCTGGCCCAGCAGCACCGATAACGTATTCATGCCAAACTGAGCAGCCATTTGCTGACTCATCCGTTCCCGGCCGTGGTTTGCAATGGCATGAGCTACCTCATGCCCCATCACAATGGCCACTCCCGTTTCATCTTTGCATATCGGAAGAATGGCGGTGTAGAATGCCACTTTACCCCCCGGCATACACCATGCATTCACTGTTTTCGGGTCATCAATAAGATTGAATTCCCAGGCAAAACCTTCCAGTTCCGCAGCCCGTCCATTCACCGTCATATATTCTTCGACTGCTTTTTGTATACGCACGCCCACCCTCTTGATCATGGCTGTTTGTTGCTGATCCGTTGATAACGGACCTTTAGCTATCACTTCGGCATATTGCTGCTGAGCCATCGGGATGATCTCGGCATTGGAAACAAGATTTAACTGCTTGCGACCGGTAACGGCCACAGTCGCGCAGGCAAATAGGCTGATCGCCAATAAACTGAAAAGGGAGATTTGTTTCATAGGAAAAGATAAATTTCATCAAAAATACAAAGGACAAAGGAATATTGTTGATAGTTTTGTGAGTCATAAACTTCTCTTGATATGCGGATTTTTGCCATTGGACGAAACTATGTAGATCACATTCACGAATTGAATAATGAGCGCCCGGATGACCCGGTGGTTTTTACGAAGCCAGATACGGCTGTTTTGCGTAACAATGCACCTTTTTATCTGCCCTCTTTTTCAAAAGACGTTCATCATGAAGTTGAGATGGTTCTTAAAATTGGCCGGGAAGGAAAAAACATTGAAGAAAAATTTGCCTTGAAATATGTCGATTCCATAAGCCTGGGTATTGACTTTACCGCCCGCGATCTTCAGCAGAAAGCAAAAGAAAAAGGATTGCCCTGGGATATCGCGAAAGGATTTAATGGCTCCGCTCCGCTATCGGATACGTTTATACCATTAAATGAAATCAAAGATCTTCGTAACATTAATTTCAGACTTGAGATTGATGGAAAATTGAAGCAACAAGGAAATACCGGATTGATGATTTTTAGCGTTGAATATATCATCAGTTATCTATCAAAATTTTTTACACTTAAAACCGGTGATTTGATTTTTACAGGCACCCCTAAAGGCGTTGGGCCTGTGTCAGTCGGCAATCGGTTAACTGCCTATCTGGAAGATGAGAAAATGTTGGAATTTGAAGTTAAGTAGTCTGGCGCTCACGTGCCTTGCAGCGATACACGCTTTTGGTCAATTTAACAACCCTACCCGTGATGGAATGGCGGGTAGCAGTGAAAATATGACCTATCAATTCCCGTTTAACCCCGGACAACCCAATCAATTGGCGGGAACCATGGGTGAATTACGATCTAACCATTTTCATGCAGGAATTGATATCCGGACAAACAATACGGTTGGTCTTCCCATTCTCGCAGCGGCTGATGGATACGTATCGCGCATAAGTTCCAGTCCTTTCGGCTATGGTAATGTTATTTACCTGGCTCATCCCAACGGCCAAACGACTGTGTATGGGCATCTGGATCAGTTCAAGGGGGCAGTGGCCAGTCATTTACTTAAAGAACAATACGCCCGCAAATCATTTGAGATCGATCTGACGCTGGAACCCCATCAGTTTAAGGTAACCAAAGGTGATACGATCGGACTTTCGGGAAACACGGGAGGATCCAATGGCCCTCACCTCCATTTTGAAATCCGCAATGAAAATAACGAAGCCATCAACCCACTTACCTTTGGTTTCAAGGAAGTAAATGACCTGCTGGCACCTTTGGCTCAAAAAATTGCACTTCGCACGCTTGATCAAAACTCCAGAATCAATGATCAGTTTGGACGATTTGAGTTTTACCTCATCCGCCAAGGGAACAATTTTAGTCTATCTAAACCGATCTTGGCGAGCGGCCGCATCGGCATTGAACTATTAGCCCATGACAAGGTAGACAAAGCTCACTTCCGATGTGGGATTAATTACATTGAATTGTTTGCCGATGATCAGAAAATATTTCAGCAGAAAATTGAGACAATCGATTTTCAAAAAACACGTCAGATTCTTGCCGTGATGGATTATCCAACTTTAAAAACCAAAGGAAGTCGATTTAATAAGTTATACATTGATGATGGCAATCAACTGCCCTTTTATGATTCCAGTCTTTCCGGTGGGTTTGTTCATGTAGCCGACAAGACCGTTCAATTAAAAGCGCTACTCAAAGACATTTCCGGAAATACGAGTACAGTATCCTTTCAGTTAAAGCCATCGCCTATCGTTCGGCAAGTGCCCACACTGGGATCGGTGACAAAACCTATCGACTTTGAAGTACACCACCATACTTTGATCGTTACCAGGAAAGCGTCACCGACAGATTCTGTGGGTAATCTTGACCTCTATGAAAATGGCATAAAATATTCATTTTCAGTAAGTTATTTCAATCAAAATCGCCATGTTTTTTTGATTGACTTAAAAAGGCATCAACCTGATTCCGTTGTTATCGATCAGTTTTCATTGCCTCTCTTTTTTGCCGGTCGCATCCCTTCTGGCATCCCCTACACTTTTTACAGCAACTGGGCTGACATTACCTTTAAAAGCAATTCCCTCTACGACACTTTGTACCTGCAACTATACCGGAAGAAGGGTCCTTCGGAAATCTATGCCATTGGAACACGCCTGACCCCCCTGTTTAATCATGTGACAATCCGTTTGAAAACAGAAAAAGAGTATGGACCTAAAGCAGCTGTGTATAATATTTCAGGAGGATACGACTATCTGGGAGGAAAGATTGAAAACGGTAAAATGGAATTTAGCACTCGTGAGTTAGGTGACTTTGCGATTTTAGAAGATACGGTTCCCCCTACGATCTACCGGATACGATGTACACCTGCGTCCGCCCGATTCCGAATCCGGGACAATCTTTCAGGCATTGCAGAGTATGAGGCCAACATAAATGGCGAATGGCTGTTAATGACATATGATTATAAAACCGGCATCATTCAGTCGCAACGGAAAGATGGCAAGTTGCTCAAAGGCGACTTTCAATTACGGGTAACAGATCGATCCGGAAATGTAAAAATTTATACGCAAAAAATTCTTTAACACCTATGGCGTTACTAATTGGCAATCAGGCTCCTGAGTTTAAAACAAAAGACCAGGATGGAAAAGAAGTTCGCCTCTCCGATTTCAGAGGCAAAAAAGTAGTTCTGTATTTTTATCCGAAAGACATGACTCCCGGCTGCACCGCTGAGGCTTGCAGCCTTCGCGACAATTATCGCGCTTTGCAAAAGGCTGGATATGAAATCCTGGGGGTCAGCACGGACGATGAGCGCAGTCATCAGAAGTTTATCGCGAAGGAAAAACTCCCCTTTCGATTGTTAGCCGATACAGATAAATCACTACATGCCTCTTATGGTACCTGGGTAAAAAAGTCTATGTACGGCCGGGAATATATGGGTACCGCACGGGTTACTTACATCATCAATGAACAAGGCGTAATTGAAGAGGTCATTGAAAAGGTTGATACAAAAAATCATGCCGCGCAGATCTTAGGCCAGGCACCACCTATCAAACCGGCAGTTAAAAAGTCAACGCCTTCCAAATCTACCCAAAAGGCCATTTTGAAGTCATCCAAGGGCAAGACTCTGGGCACAAAAAAGTCAGTAAAAAAAGTGGTTAAAAAGACAGCAAAGAAGAAAAAATAGCGCGTCTCACCAATAATCCATCCATGCCCTTGACTTGCCTAAAGTCAAGGGCTTTTTAATGGAATCAAATACAGAAAAGATGCTGTCTGGTGGAGCTTTTTTACTTACTTCGCATTTTTATTTCAACCATGGCTGACATTCAACAACTTCAAAAGCTTTCCACCCAAATCAGAAGAGACATCGTCCGTATGGTTCATGCCTGCCAGAGCGGTCATCCAGGCGGCTCGCTGGGTTGCGCAGATTTTTTTGTGGCATTGTATTTCCATGCCATGAAACATCATGCAAAATTTCAAATGAATGGAGTTGGAGAAGATCTTTTCTTTCTCTCCAATGGTCATATTTCTCCGGTTTTTTATGCTACTCTGGCCAGGGCTGGTTACTTTGATGTAAAGGAGTTGGCTACGTTTAGAAAGATTGATTCCCGGCTTCAGGGACACCCCACCACCCATGAGCACTTACCCGGTGTACGCATAGCATCCGGTTCGCTGGGACAAGGATTGTCCGTGGCATTGGGTGCCGCCCAGACAAAGAAATTAAACAAAGATAACGGGCTCGTATATGTGCTCATGGGCGATGGCGAGCAGCAAGAAGGGCAAATTTGGGAGGCAGCCATGTATGCCGCTCACAATAAGGTAGATAATCTGATTGCCACGATTGACTATAACGGTCAGCAGATTGATGGCTCGCTCAAAGAAGTATTGGACCTCAAGGATTTGAAAGCAAAATGGGAAGCATTTGGCTGGACAGTAATTGAAAGTCGCGGAAACGAAATGAAAAACATCGTCACAGCGCTTGAACAGGCTAAGTCATTAACTGGAAAAGGCGTACCTATCCTTAATCTCATGCGCACAGAAATGGGATATGGCGTTGATTATATGATGGGATCGCATAAATGGCATGGAGTGGCTCCCAATGACGATGAATTAAAGAAGGCACTGGCACAGTTGGAAGAAACTTTAGGTGACTATTAACAAGTGCTATTGTCTTTAGTAATCAAATGACAAACCAGGGAACAATGGCCATCAGCAGCGTAAGGATAAACCAGAACAACAGCTTACGGTTGTCACGAACAAGATTCATTAACTTCATCATTACCTGCTTACGGAATGTAAAAATTCGCAGTTACCATGGCACTGTTCTTTAACCAATCTTTAACAATTGCTACCCCATGACAAAATTTACATTCACTGAAAAAAAGGATACACGCTCGGGCTTTGGAGTTGGATTACATGAGCTGGGAAAGCAAAATCCAGAAGTGGTCGCTCTTTGTGCCGATCTTACGGGGTCGCTTAAAATGGATGCATTTAAAAAGGAATTTCCCCAGCGCTTTTTCCAAGTAGGCATTGCCGAAGCCAACATGATGGGGCTAGCCGCAGGCATGACCATTGGAGGAAAAATTCCTTTTACCGGGACTTTTGCCAACTTTTCTACTGGTCGGGTATATGATCAAATCCGTCAATCAATTGCTTACTCAGGTAAAAATGTGAAGATCTGTGCTTCTCACGCAGGTTTGACGCTGGGTGAGGACGGGGCTACTCATCAAATTTTAGAAGACATTGGTATGATGCGTATGCTTCCGGGAATGACCGTTATTGTTCCTTGCGACTATAACCAAACCAAGGCTGCCACACTAGCTTTGGGGGCTCATCAAGGTCCTGCCTACCTCCGTTTTGGAAGACCCAGCTGGCCCGTTTTTATATCCCCTGAAAGGCCCTTCACTATTGGAAAAGCTGATAAGCTCATCGAAGGAAAAGACGTAACCATCTTTGCGTGTGGACACCTGGTCTGGACAGCCATTGAAGCGGAAGAAATTCTGGCAGGAAAAGGAATCAGCGCGGAGGTCATCAACATACACACAATTAAGCCATTGGACGTTGAGGCCATTCTCGAATCTGCGGGTAAAACCGGTTGCGTGGTCACTGCAGAAGAGCACCAGATGAATGGTGGATTGGGCGATGCAGTCGCCCAGATATTGGCGCGCTTCTACCCCACTCCTCAGGAAATGGTAGCGGTCAATGATTCCTTTGGCGAAAGCGGAACCCCTACTCAATTACTAAAAAAGTATGGATTAGGGCCTGAAAACATAGTCGCTGCAGCCGAGCGTGCGATCCGCAGAAAATAGAAATTCAGTCGTTCAAGCTATCGTTGTTGAGCCTAACCGCTCTCTGCATTCTTAAATTCATCCGCATTGGATTAGAAAAACAAGCCAGTTGCGTTTTTTCCCATCTCTTTTTTAGTAGTTTAGCGATCTTAAAACCAAGACGATCATCATTTTATGGTATTCGATTTAGACATGATTAAAAGGCTGTATGCTGCCATGCCCGGTCGCATTGCCAAAGCCAGAAAAGTGGTAGGGAAACCCCTGACCCTTTCGGAAAAAATATTGTATTCTCATTTGCATGCTGACCAGAAGCTGGAAAGCTTCGGCAGGGGAAAATCCTATGTTGACTTTGCGCCAGACCGTGTTGCGATGCAGGATGCCACCGCCCAAATGGCTCTTCTGCAGTTTATGTCTGCCGGACGAGCCAAAGTGGCGGTTCCGTCCACGGTCCATTGCGATCACTTGATTGTCGCCAAAACCGGTGCTAAGGATGACTTGAGCGTGGCGAACACCGATAGCAAAGAAGTCTTTGATTTTCTCTCTTCTGTATCGACCAAATATGGTCTGGGATTCTGGAAACCAGGGGCGGGAATTATTCATCAGGTAGTATTGGAAAACTATGCTTTCCCAGGTGGGATGATGATTGGAACAGACTCCCATACGGTCAACGCAGGCGGCTTGGGGATGGTAGCCATTGGTGTGGGTGGTGCTGATGCTGTGGATGTCATGGCAGGGATGGCATGGGAGTTAAAGTTTCCTAAGCTGATTGGAGTAAAACTTACCGGAAAGCTGAATGGATGGACTTCAGCCAAGGATGTGATTTTAAAAGTAGCTGGCATTCTCACGGTGAAAGGCGGAACCGGGGCCATCGTTGAATACTTTGGTGAAGGCGCCACCTCCATGAGTTGTACCGGCAAGGGAACTATTTGCAACATGGGTGCTGAAATTGGTGCCACCACCTCAACCTTTGGCTATGACGCATCAATGGAGCGATATCTGACGGCTACCGGCCGCAAAGAAGTGGCTCAAATGGCCAATAAAATCAAGGAGCACTTAACGGCAGACCCTGAAGTCTATAAAAACCCGGAGCGGTACTTTGACCAAGTCATTGAAATTAATTTATCAGAATTGGAGCCCCATCTCAACGGCCCCTTTACTCCTGACTTAGCTACACCCATTTCTAAACTGAAAGAGGAAGCAACCAAGAACGGATGGCCGATGAAAATTGAAGTGGGCTTGATAGGATCGTGTACTAATTCTTCGTATGAAGATATTGCCCGGGCAGCCAGTCTTGCCAGGCAGGTGGCCAATAAGAATTTAAAAACGAAAGCTGAGTTTACCATAACTCCTGGTTCAGAACAAGTTCGTTACACCATTGAACGCGATGGTTTTATAGAAACGTTTGATAAAATCGGAGCAAAAGTATTTGCGAATGCCTGTGGCCCGTGTATCGGAATGTGGAGTCGCATGGGTGCCGAAAAGAAAGAAAAAAATACCATCGTTCATTCCTTTAACCGAAACTTCCAAAGCCGAAATGACGGCAACCCGAATACCTACGCTTTTGTAGGCTCCCCGGAATTGGTAACGGCTTTAGCCATTGCGGGAGACCTTGGATTTAATCCGATTACTGATTACCTGACCAACGAAAATGGACAACAGGTAAAACTTGACCCTCCCACCGGAGACGAGTTACCAAAAAAAGGATTCGATGTAAAAGATCCCGGTTACCTCGCCCCTGCCAAAGATGGCAGTAAAGTTGAGGTAAAAGTCAACCCAAGTTCTGATCGTTTGCAACTGCTCGAACCCTTCAAAGCATGGGAAGGAACAGATTTAAAGCGTTTAAGGCTTCTTATCAAAGCAAAAGGCAAATGCACTACCGACCATATTTCGATGGCTGGTAAGTGGTTAAAGTACCGAGGTCACCTGGACAACATCTCCAATAACTTGCTCATTGGTGCCACCAATTTCTTTAATGATGGCATTAATAGTGTTAAAAATAGCCTGACAGGGCAATATGATGAAGTTCCGAAAGTACAGCGCGCCTATAAAGCCATGGGTATTGGGTCCATTGTGGTAGGCGATGAAAACTATGGTGAAGGATCTTCGCGTGAGCATGCGGCTATGGAACCTCGCCACCTGGGTGTTCGTGCCATTTTGGTGAAATCCTTTGCCCGAATTCACGAAACCAATTTAAAAAAGCAAGGAATGTTGGCATTGACCTTTGCCAATAAGGAAGACTACCTCAAAATCAAAGAGGATGATGTGTTTGATATCATTGGGCTCACCTCCTTTGCTCCTGAAAAGCCATTAACCATGGTCATTCATCACAGCGATGGGACGCAGGAATCCATTACGGTAAATCACACCTATAATAAAAATCAGATTGATTGGTTTAAAGCGGGCTCAGCTTTAAATGCCATGGGTAAAGCGCGTGCGACTGGTAAATCAACCGTGAAGAAATCCGCTGGTAAGAAACCGGTGACTGCCCGAAAGGCAGTTAAGAAAGTCGCTAAAAAGGTCGCCAAAAAAGCAGCTAAAAAAGTCATCCGAAAAGCGGCAAAAAATGTCAAAAAGAAAGTCGTAAAACCTGTAAAAAAAGCAGCTAAAAGACCAGTTCGGAAAGTTGCAAAAGCCAAGTCAAAAAAAGTATCCAAGAAAAAGAAGTAATTCGTAGATAACTTTACAACTAACAAGAGGCTGTCTCTAAAGGCAGCCTCTTTTAGTTAACAAACTAGCACTCTATTTTTTGTAGTCGAATATTCTGGGCTAGAATGCCTGTATGAGGTCAGTGGACGGTGTCTTACTGTATCTTCTTTCCACTCTTATCAATTACCACCACTGAATTTTCACCTGTGGAAGTAGTGGTCTTTATTGAAAGCTCGCCACTGTCCGCCCGGAAAGTCAATTCGGATGGGATGGAATCCAACAGGTAGTTCATCGTCCAGGCCAAACCATCCGATCGGTAGATCTTGGCAACCGTGACAGGATATTTATCCCCTATCTTGCTTTCGGAATAAATGGCGGTAAAATAAACCAGTTTTTTCGCATCACTGGTCGCCAGTGACTTCAGGACGGGCAAATTTCGCTTCGTGAAGTTTTTCTGGTCCACTTCAAAGGTGGCTCGTACATCAGGAATCCGGGAAGGTTGAATTGTATAGAAGTAACCCGTTGCCAGGGAATCGATAAAGGACAACCCAACAGTAAATTGATTTTCACTGATCAAAAGCGGAATATGCCGGGACGTATTCACCGGTTCTCTCACCAAGGGTATCGAATCGGACTTATCCACAATCCAGACGAGCGATTTTTCCGTACGCTCCAGTTGGCTTTTTGTTTTTTGGCGTTCCCGCTGGGCAAATTCATGGGTGGAATGAATAAGGTTTTTTAAAACACCCGCAGTTCCATAAGCGTGTGAAACAAAGTGCGCATAGTCTTTCTCGGCCTCGGTGAAATCAATCTGGTTCAACTGATTGGATATGCTGTCTAACCGACTCAAGGCACTAAGTTCAGATCGTAGAAGAATCAGACGTAACTGTAAATCCGCAGAATCCCTAAACACCCGGTGCTCAGACCGTACACTTCCATACTCCAGCTCAGCTATCTTCATCCCGAATACAGCCATCGGCATCGGTAAAGGATCGTATCTTTTTAGTTGATCCAATAACAGCCGATTGACCAATTTGGTGAGGTCATTTTTGACAGAAACAGAATCTCTCTTGACCTTATCCCGAAGTTTATTGATCTCAATATCGTAACTAACCAGATTTTCACGAATAGGCAAAATTTCTTTGGTGATACTGGTGGATACACCATCCGCCCATCGTTTATAGTCCCAGACACGCACCGATTCTTTTAAGAAATCTACTTCGTCATTTCCATCGGTTTTAAAGTCCCGTATTTCTTTTGCCTCCAGCGATTGATTGTATCCTGATTTACCAAGAGATTGATTGGAAGACCGGTAACTCGCAAATGTGGTCGTAACCGAGTCGTATGTCTGAGACAAACGGGTTAATTTTTTCAGCAGATCATCATCTGCCCGAAGATAAAGTTGTTTGGAAGATGCATACCCGTCCTGGATTGTCTTAAACATCTGTTGAGCGCGGTTATATTGGCTTTGGGCATCTGTAAAAAAACTCTTGGCAATTTTTACTTTTTCTTTACGCTCTTTGATGTTTTTGATTCTTGTTTCAATATCAAATTGTACATCCGAAAGCTTGATTTCAAAATTACCGCTGCGCAGATCCCTGCGGGAATACATTCCATATTCTTCTTCGTCTTTTAAGTCCCGCTGAGTAATTCCTTTATAAGCTAAATCAAGAAAATAAATGGCCGAGTCGCTGTTGAGCAACAAAACATCTGTGTGTAATAAGTAATCATTTTTCTCAGCTTTATCCTGGTAGACAAATCCCATAAATAAATGAGCGTTGGGATTGGGCTTATTATCCCGGATATATCTTTTCAAAAATGGTTCTGCCTGCTCATACTGTTTTGATTTCAACAAAAAGAGAATGTCCTTGTACTTCACTTTTTGCGCCTGACTTATCAAAGCCATCAGAATAAAAAAGAACAACAGGGCACTATTTTTAAATTTCATGGGTTAGTGAAGTTGTATTCGTGCGAATTTAGGGTTTTCAACTTACTTTTAACCAACCAATCACAAGAACCGCGCCAAAATGAGATACTTACAGACGTTCTTTCAATGGATAAAACCGATCCTTTCTGCAACTATAATAGTCGGTCTTCTCCTGGTTACTGGTCTCTTTGATGACGTTTCCTATGTTGCCCAATCGGCCATCATGAAAACAGGTGTGCTGAATGCCTCTACCACCACAGAAGATGCCCCAGAGGATTTTGACTATGGATTTGGTCTCCAGGACCTGGATGGGAATAAAATCGAAGCATCTGAGCTGAAGGGTAAAGTTATTTTCTTAAACCTGTGGGCTACCTGGTGTGGTCCTTGCCGGGTTGAAATGCCCTCCATCCAGCAGCTATATGAAACAACGTCTTCCAATGAAAATATTGTTTTTATCATCCTGTCGATTGATTCCAGCGAAGACAAAGAAAAGGTCAGGAATTACATTCGTAAAAAAGGGTTTACATTCCCGGTGTATATGCCCAGAGGCTATCTGACCCAACAATTAACAGTTCCGTCTATACCCACTACTTTTATCGTTAGTAAAGAGGGTAAGGTGGTGCGAAAGGAAGTGGGAACTACTAATTTTGGTAAGCCCAGGTTTGCCGAGTTTCTACAGAAACTAACCCAGTGATCCAGATTAGGTTCAGTGCCCCAAAAAGCTATTTTTAAGCCCTTTTTGGCATATTTTGTGGGTTTAAGTCCTTCTTTTATCTTTGCGCCACTTTGCGAAAGCATGTCCGAGCAATTCGGACATTTTATTTAATTCTAACTGTAAAACCTGTTATGCAAAATTTACTCTATGCGATGCCTGTGCTTGGCCTGCTGGGCTTGCTGTATGTTGTCTGGAAAAGTGCCTGGGTAGCGAAGCAAGATGCCGGCACCGACAAAATGAAAAAAATTGCCAGCCATATTGCTGAGGGAGCGATGGCTTTCTTAAAAGCTGAGTATAAAGTTTTAGCCATTTTTGTAGCCTGTGTTGCGGTATTGCTAGCCGTCACTGCCAATAGCGAAACTTCCTCTCCTTTAGTGGGTGTCTCGTTTGTATTAGGAGCCTTCTGCTCAGCTTTAGCAGGTTTTATAGGCATGCGTGTAGCTACCAAGGCCAATGTCAGAACAACTCATGCGGCCCGCACCAGTCTGGGCAGGGCTTTAGAAGTAGCCTTCACCGGTGGATCGGTGATGGGTATGGGAGTGGTTGGCATTGGTGTTTTAGGTTTAAGCGTTCTGTTTATCATCTATTCAAAAATTTATGGGGTTGATTCTCAAGCCAGCTTAAATCAAGTCATTACCATCATCACCGGGTTTTCTTTTGGTGCCTCGTCCATTGCTTTATTTGCGCGTGTAGGCGGAGGTATTTACACAAAGGCTGCGGATGTTGGTGCCGATTTGGTGGGTAAGGTAGAAGCTGGCATTCCGGAAGATCATCCGTTAAATCCTGCCACCATTGCCGATAACGTGGGAGATAATGTGGGAGATGTGGCTGGTATGGGTGCTGACTTATTTGAATCGTATGTCGGCTCTATTGTGGGTACTATGGTGTTGGGTGCCGCCTTTATGGTTCCAGGATTTATTGACAATTTTGATGGACTTTCAGCTGTTCTTTTACCCTTGGTATTGGCCGGTGTCGGTATTTTAATGTCATTCCTCGGAACCTTCTTCGTTAAGGTAAAAGAAGGTGGTAATCCGCAAACGGCCCTCAATATTGGAGAGATCGTTTCTTCCGTAGTAATGATTATCGCCTCCTGGTTTATCATTAAATGGATGCTTCCTGCCGAATGGTGGTTTCAGGATCCATTATATGCGTGGTCAGATCCAGTAAAAGGTAATTATTATACCTCAACCGGAATTTTCTTTGCTACCGTGATCGGTTTGGTGGCTGGCGTAGCGATTGGTTTGATTACCGAATACTACACGGCTATGGGTAAAAAACCCGTTTTATCCATTGTACGTCAATCCTCTACTGGTGCTGCTACGAATATCATTGCAGGTTTAGGTGTGGGGATGATGTCAACCATGTGGCCTATCCTGATCATTGCTGCCTCCATCATCGGAGCTTTTCATTTTGGTGGCCTTTATGGTATTGCCATTGCGGCTGTGGGGATGCTCTCCAACTTAGGTATCCAACTGGCCGTGGATGCATACGGCCCTATTTCAGATAATGCCGGAGGTATTGCCGAAATGTCTGACTTGCCAAAAGAAGTTCGCCAACGGACAGATAAGCTGGATGCCGTAGGAAATACGACTGCTGCTATTGGTAAAGGGTTTGCCATTGCTTCCGCAGCCTTGACAGCCCTGGCACTATTCGGAGCGTTTATGACAACAGCTAAAATCGGAACCATTGATGTTTCCAAAGCCAACGTGATGGCCGGTTTGTTTATCGGTGGTATGCTCCCCTTTGTTTTTTCAGCCCTTGCCATGGGAGCTGTGGGTCGCGCGGCCATGGCGATGATTGAAGAAGTCAGAAGACAATTTAATGATATCCCAAAACTAAAGGCTGCTCTTGCCCTCATGAAAAAGAATGGCGATAAACCAGTAGAAGAATGGTCGTCTGATGAACAAAAAGTATTTCATGAGGCTGATGGTTCCGCTGAATATGGTAAGTGCGTTGAAATTTCTACGAAAGCTGCCTTAAAAGAAATGATTGTTCCCGGTGTCATGGCTGTCGTGGTTCCGGTGGTGGTTGCCTTTATGCCCGGACTGGGTGTTGAAGCGCTGGGAGGATTGCTGGCAGGAGTAACGGTGACGGGTGTATTGATGGCTATCTTTCAATCAAATGCAGGGGGAGCCTGGGATAATGCGAAGAAAAGCTTTGAAGAAGGAGTTGAAATCAACGGACAAAAGTATTTTAAGAAATCGGAGCCTCACAAAGCGGCTGTCGTGGGCGACACCGTGGGGGATCCCTTTAAGGATACGTCCGGACCATCACTGAACATTTTGTTGAAACTCATGTCGGTGGTTGCCTTGGTTATAGCGCCTTTATTAGTGCCTGCTGATAATGCCCAGGTAAAGAAGGAAGAGGTTAAAGAACCAATTGAAATTGTACAATCTCAGACTATTCTAAAATAGCCTTGAGTTAAACTTTTAAAAAACCCCGCGATCTTTTCGCGGGGTTTTTTGTTTAAAAATCAATAACCCTACTACGCTATGATTCGTCTGGCATTTCTATTTCTATTCTTCCTCATCAACTTGCCAGCCACAGCGCAGATTACTGGCCTCTGGAAAAGCATTGATGACCGAACCAATGAATTGAAATCTGTTGTGGAAATTGTTGAAAAAGGAGGCGTGATATCGGGCAAGGTGGTCCAGATTTTTCCAAAACCGGGCGAAGAACCCAATCCCTTGTGTGAGAAGTGTCCAAAAGATGATAGCCGCTACCGAAAACCGATTCTCGGCATGGAAATCATCCAATCTCTTCAAAAATCAGGGAATGAGTACATCGGAGGGACCGTTTTAGACCCGGAAGAGGGAAAAGTTTATCGATGTAAAATCTGGCTGGAGGGCAATACCCTTAAGCTAAGGGGTTACGTTGGCCCGTTTTTCCGTACTCAGACATGGCAGCGTCATTCTACCGGAAAATAACGATCTTTCAACCGACACATATCCCATTCACCATACCTAAAGGTTACCAGAAGTGGCACTGAGAGTATCTAAGTCAGACGGGCAATTTGAGGAGACCGAAATCTTCGAACGTATACGCAAAGGAGATGAAAAAGCGCTCGAGATCGTCTATAAAAAGTACTACCGGATGATGACTAAGCTGGTCATCACTAACAGTGGCACAGAAGATGAAGCCCGGGATGTTTACCAGGACGCTCTGGTGGTTTTTTGGCAAAAGGCACGATCTGGAAATCTGGTGCTCACCTCAAAAATGAGCACGTATATTTATAGCATCTGCCAGAATCTTTGGAGAAAAGAGCTGGACCGCAAGAAAAGGTTATCCAATGAAGAAAAGGACTCGTCTGTACAAATGGATATGGATAGCCCCGAGCGACAAAAGATCATGGCTAAGTGTCTGGAGCAACTGGGCGAAACGTGTAGAAAAGTATTGATGTTGTACTATTTTGATGAGCTGTCCATGCAGGATATTGCTGATCAGCTGGGGTTTGCCAACACCGATACTGCCAAGACCAAAAAATATAAGTGCAAACAAAAGTTGGATGAATTGGTGAAAGCGCAATACAGTGCGCAGGATTTTTTAGACTAATACAGACATGGAGAATTTTGAAATTATAGATCAATATCTTACCGGAAAACTGGATGCCGCTCAACGTCTTGAGTTTGAAAAGCAACTGGCAGGGAATCCTGTTTTGAAGAAAGAAGTGGCCGACCAGAAACAAATCATTGAGGCCGTTAAACTGGCACGACAGAAAGAGTTGAAAGCGATGCTGAGTAAAGTACCTGTTCCTCCGGTATCCGGAAGTAGTACGTTTGCTTTAAAGTGGGTAGCAGGTATTTTGGCTACCAGTGCCGTGGTTACTCTTGTTTATTTTTCGGTTTTTCACTCAGAGACAAAAACAAATCCATCCTCGGTCCTGGATGAATTGACAAAAAAATTACCTTCTCAGGATATAAAAGCGACTGAAGATACCACAACTGAACATGCGTCCATTTTAATACCTAAGGATGATAAAAAAGCTCCGCATGTGTCTGCCTCTGAATTGAAGGTTGATAAAAAAGATAAGGCGAATAGCAGCACCATCACTCCAGTTCAAAAACCCGTTCTGGAGCTTGTGGACCCTTCTGATGAAATTTCTACCGAACAAACAGTAAAAACCACAGATAGCCAGTCGACTATTCAAGCCGCTCAAATCGAAGTTGAGACCGACAGTTCGCAAAAGAAGTACTCTTTTCACTACCAGTTTGCGGATGGTAAGCTGATACTCTTCGGCCCTTTTGACAAAAATCTCTATGAAATATTAGAAGTAAACGGTGAAAATCATGCTATTTTTCTTTACCAAAAAGAAAACTACTATCTTCTGAATGAAAAAGAGACTAAAATCACCCCTTTGAAAGCCATCACTGACCCTTCTCTGATCCGGCTTTTGCGAGAGTACCGGAGGTAGACCCACCGGTGGTAGCAGACCATCTTTATAGCAAGTTTTTAATTCGAAATTTGACCGTTCGGGTGAGTGCCCCAAAAGAGCGGTTTTACCGCTTCATTCGTTATCTTTGCGGACGTTATGTCCACCACAGCCAAGTTTAAAATCAGGAAGAAAAAACTCGGTAGCTACCCCTATGTGAGCGTAGTACTAAGCATCACTCTGGTGCTCATTTTTATAGGAGCATTTGGTTGCCTGCTCATCTATTCAAAAGAACTGGAGCGTGTGGTCCGCGAAAATGTAAAAATTCAGGTGTATCTGAAAAGTCAGATTACAGAAGCCGAACGCAAAAAAATTGAGAAGGTGCTGGCCGCTAAACCGTACATGGTCAAGAGTTCTACTCTTCAGTTTGTTTCAAAGGAAGAAGCGGCTAAACAATTTATTGAAGAAACCGGAGAAGATTTCAAAAAGTTCTTAGGTGAAAATCCGCTCAGGGATGCATACCTGATGAATATTGATCCTGCCTTTCATGATAAAGCAAAGCTTGTTGCCATCAAAACTGAAGTTGAAAAAATACCGGGTGTATTTGAGGTTTACTACATTGAGAGCCTTATCGAATCAATCAATCAAAATGTCACTAAAATTGGCCTGATTATGATTGGACTTGCCACGTTGCTGTTGGTTACGGTCATTCTACTCATCAACAATACCCTGAGATTGGCTCTGTTTTCACAACGGTTTTTGATCCGGAGCATGCAACTGGTGGGTGCCCGTCATTGGTTTATTCAACGACCGTTTCTCAGCCGTGCGGCCCTTCACGGATTGGTCGCTGGGGTATTGGCATCCTTAGCGCTTGTGGGCTTATTGGCATTTGCGAATAAACATGTTACCGATCTGGCAGTCATCCAAAATACAAAACGACTTCTGTTTTTATTTGGATCTTTACTGTTGGGCGGTATTATAATTTCTGTAGCCGGAACGTTTCGGGCGGTACACACCTATCTAAAACTTTCATTAGACGAACTATACTAAACTATGAGCAAACTTCCTTTTGGTAAAAAAAACTATAGGTTAATGATTCTCGGAGTCGTGACTTTAATTGTTGGCTTCACCATCATGTCAATGGATCAGGAGCAACATGGCTTTGGATTCATGGGGCTCACCTTGGGACCCATTGTCGCGATGGCAGGTTTTATCATCGAGATCTTTGCGATCATACATTCTCCCCAAGAAAATAAATAACATATGTCGGTTGGGGAAGCGATTGTCCTGGCCATCGTGGAAGGGCTGACGGAGTACTTGCCGGTATCTTCCACCGGTCATATGATCATTGCCTCTTCCATGATGAAAATTCAAAGCGATCCGTTTACAAAAATGTTTACGGTTTGCATTCAGTTTGGAGCTATTCTTTCCGTAGTTGTTCTCTATTTTAAGCGTTTTTTTAAATCCATCAATTTCTATTTCAAGCTTTTGGCTGCCTTTCTCCCAGCTGCTCTGGTAGGCTTACTTCTGGGTGATTATATCGATGCATTATTGGAACGTGTGGATGTAGTCGCTTACATGCTGGTGTTGGGCGGGGTGTTTTTTCTTTTTATGGATCGGATTTTTCATCCTTCACTGGAGAAAAATCCGGAAGAAGTCACCATCAACAGATCCTTCAAAATAGGTCTCTTCCAAGTGATCGCATTGGTTCCAGGTATTTCACGTTCAGCGGCTACGATCATTGGAGGTTTAGCTCAGGGTCTTAATAGAAAAACCGCTGCGGAATTTTCATTCTTCCTGGCTGTTCCTACGATGTTTGCCGCTACCATTTATAAGTTATTCAAGTATCTAAAAGCCGGAAATACTTTTGGATCTGATGAAATCACCCTGCTGGTGATCGGCAATGGTATTGCTTTCCTGGTGGCCTGGATAGCCATTAAATCATTTATTACATTCGTTACCCGGCATGGATTTAAATGGTTTGGTTACTATCGCATTGCAGTGGGTGTATCGCTGCTCATTCTTTACTTTTTGGGGATTGAACTCTCTGTTGTCTAATGGATTCCATCGACCGTGTTTGGTTAATTAACAAACCGTTGAACTGGACATCGTTTGATGTGGTCAATAAACTTCGTTTCAGATTAAAGATGAAGAAAATTGGTCATGCCGGTACCTTGGATCCACTGGCTACCGGATTGTTGATCGTTTGTACAGGTAAAATGTGTAAACAAATCGACACCTTTATGGGATTGGAGAAAGAATATACCGGAACGTTTACGTTGGGTCAAACTACGGCCTCCTATGATCTGGAAACGGAGCCTTCCCCTCCTCAATCGGTCATTCATCTTACCACCGCGTCAATCGTTCAGGCCACCCAATCCTTTATCGGAGAAATCCAGCAAATACCTCCGGCCCACTCTGCCATCCGTATTAACGGAACGCGGGCCTATAAACTGGCGCGCAAGGGAAAAGAGGCAGCCCTTCCGCCCCGAAATGTTTCGATTCGTTCTTTTGATATCACTCACGTTTCCCTCCCACAGGTGCATTTCCGTGTTTCATGTTCAAAAGGAACCTATATCCGAAGTCTGGCCCATGATTTCGGGCAGAGTTTAGGTGTGGGCGCGTATCTTTCCGCTTTATGCCGAACCCGGATTGGGACGTACCGGCTAGAAGATGCATTGACTGTTGATCAGGTGGAACCATGAAAATCTATTACTCTCCCGATGACTTCCAACGATTACCAGTGGCCATCGTCACGTCAGGTACATTTGATGGAGTGCATGTAGGACATCAAACTATCTTAAAACGTCTAAAGGAAGTAGCTACGCGTATGGAAGGTGAGACAGTAGTCATCACTTATTGGCCTCATCCGCGGTTAGTTTTGAAACCCGAGGATCAGGAAATACGATTGCTGAATACTTTTGAGGAAAAAGCGGCCTTGTTAAAAGAAAATGGCGTTGATCATTTACTTCGCATTCCATTTACCCGCGAATTTTCCTCTCTTTCCTCTCAGGAATTTATTGCCAGGATTCTGATCAATACCATCGGCACCAAAAAACTGGTTATTGGCTACGATCATCGTTTTGGGAAAAACCGAGAAGGAAGTTTTGAGCAACTAAAATTAAACGCCCATTCGTATGGGTTTGAAGTAGAGGAAATACCAAGGCAGGACATCGATCATGTGGGCGTAAGTTCTTCCAAGATTCGAAAGGCTTTGCAAGAGGGAGACCTGGAAACTGCCAGTCACTTTCTGGGGAAGCCGTATTCGCTCACCGGCAGAGTGGTAAAAGGAGACCGCCTGGGAAGGGTGCTGGGATTTCCGACAGCCAATCTGGCCCTTGATTTTCCCTATAAGCTTATCCCCAGTGAAGGAATATATGCTGTTACCGTGGATCATGCCACTCGTCAGTATGGAGGCATGCTTTATATTGGCAATCGCCCTACGGTAGATGGTACCAGGCAAGTCATTGAGGTGAATATCTTTGACTTCGCTCAAGAAATTTATGGCGAAGCATTAGAAGTAAAATTTATCCGTCTACTTCGGGGAGATGTTCGGTTTAAAGATTTGGAGGCCCTCAAGGAGCAATTGCAAAGAGATCAAACAGCCGCACAAAAAGTTTTGAATCAACTCCAACTGCCATGATGAATAAGCCATTGTGGGTTCCTTCCCAAGAAATAAAGACCCAGGCCAACCTGACAAGCTTCATTGATTGGCTCTCGGAAATAAAGAGCAAGCATTTTGATTCCTATGAGGAACTGTGGAAATGGTCGGTCACAGATCATCGTGCTTTTTGGAGAGTACTATGGGACTACTTTCAGATTCAGGCGGATGGAAATCCTGACCAGATTCTGTCGGGTAGCATGCCCCAAACGCGGTGGTTTGAAAACACAAAATTAAGTTATGCGGAACATGTTTTCCGGTCTGCACGGACTCAGGAAACAGCCGTTATCGCAATTTCCGAAAACAATAAGATTCAGCATATATCCTATCAGGAACTCCGTGATCAGGTGTCTAAAGTTCAGCGATTTTTGATTTCTATGGATGTAAAACCTGGGGATCGTGTCGTGGGCTACCTTCCTTGTATTTTGGAGGCCACCATCGCTTTTTTAGCGGTGAACTCCATGGGGGCTATTTGGTCCAGTTGTTCACCGGATTTTGGAACCCAATCCGTTATTGATCGCTTCGCACCGATTGAACCAGCGATCCTGATAGCGGTAGATGAGTATAGTTATGGTGGTAAAACATTTCCCAAAAAGGAAACCATTCAGGCGTTGCAAAAGCAACTAAGCACGGTCAGAAAGACAATCATTATTGGAGATACAGAACTGCCCCACTCGACTTCCTGGAAAAGTATTCTTGCACAAGCGCCCTCTCTTCTAACATTTTATCGAAGCGGTTTTAATGAACCTATTTGGATTTTGTTTTCCTCTGGAACAACTGGGCTTCCAAAAGCCATCACACAGAGTGTAGGTGGTATTTTACTTGAACATTTAAAATATCTTTCTTTTCATCAGGACATTAAACCTCAGGAACGATGTTTCTGGTACACTACCACCGGATGGATGATGTGGAATTATATTCAAAGTTCGCTCCTACTGGGTGCTACGGTCATTTTGTTCGATGGCAGCCCGGCTTACCCAGATTTAAACAGGTTATGGAGACTGGCTGAAGAACAGGAATGGAATCACTTTGGTACCAGTGCCGGTTTTATTCTGGCTTGCATGAAAGCCGGAATTGATCCCAGGAGTATGGGATCGTTTAAAAATTTACGTTCTATCGGATCTACCGGAAGTACATTGCCTCCTGAGGGTTTTGCGTGGATCTATGAAAAAGTAAAATCTGATGTCTGGCTGACATCCATGAGTGGTGGAACAGACATCTGCAGCGCATTTGTTGGTGGGAATCCATTGCTCTCCGTTTATGCTGGAGAAATTCAATGCCGGGCTCTGGGTGTCGGGCTGGAAGCGTGGAATGAAGCCGGTCAGTCAGTTATTCAAGAAGTTGGTGAAATGGTAATCACTCACCCGATGCCATCCATGCCTGTCTTTTTCTGGAACGATCCTGACTTCAAGAGATACCACGAAAGTTATTTTGAAATTTTTCCAAAGGTCTGGCGACATGGAGATTGGATAGAAGTAACTGAACATCAAGGAATAATCATCTACGGGCGTTCCGATGCTACATTAAATCGCGGAGGCGTTCGTATTGGGACCAGCGAAATTTACCGGGCCGTGGATAAGGTAGCAGAGGTAAAAGACAGTCTGATTATCTGTTTGGAGAAAGCTCAAGGTGAATTTTATATGCCATTATTTGTGGTCATGCAGGATTCCAAAGTACTGTCAGATGAAATCCGAAAGAGGATAAACCAGACTCTTCGGATGGACTATAGTCCACGTCATATACCGGATGAAATTATTCAGGTTCCTGATATACCTTATACCATTAGTGGAAAGAAAACCGAAACTCCGGTAAAAAAAATACTGATGGGACACCCTTTGAAGAGTGTGGTCAATCCGGGATCACTTCGCAATCCATCTGCCATGGACTTTTTTTCCGATCTTTATAAAAAGTCGTTAGAAAAATAGTTCAAGAAACGTTACGATCATGCCGAATAGACTATCAGAGACCACGAGCCCATACTTGTTACAGCACGCTCACAATCCTGTCGATTGGTATCCCTGGGGACAGGAGGCTCTGGAAAAAGCTAAGCGCGAAGACAGACCTATTTTGATTAGTATCGGATATTCTTCCTGTCATTGGTGCCATGTAATGGAGCGGGAGTCGTTCGAGAATAAGTCGATTGCCGACTTGATGAATAAACAATTTGTTTGTATCAAAGTAGACCGGGAAGAGCGTCCTGATATCGATCAGATTTACATGGATGCTGTGCAGGCCATGAAGATAAATGGCGGCTGGCCGTTAAATGTATTTCTGACACCTGATCAAAAACCATTTTATGGTGGTACTTATTTTCCCAGAGACCGATGGGCCACCACGTTGACTCAACTGAGCAAAGCTTTTCACAATCGAAGAAAAGAAATTGAAGAAGCGGCTGACGACCTGACCAGACATGTAGCCATCAGCGATACCCATCGGTTGGTCAGTCTGCCGGAGAAGTCGTTAGAGATTAATCATTTAGAATCTTTGTTTACAATCCTTAAGAGTCGCTTTGATTCCATCTATGGAGGGATTGACAAGGCTCCGAAGTTTGTGATGCCTTCCGTCTGGCAATGGCTATTGATGTATCACCCGTTAAATCTAAAAGTGAATGGTCAGGAAATGGTTGATCTAACTCTCACGCGCATGTCAGATGGAGGGCTTTACGACCAAATTCAAGGCGGGTTTGCTCGCTACTCGGTAGATGGTGAGTGGTTTGCACCTCATTTTGAAAAGATGCTGTATGACAACGGTCAATTACTGGGTTTGTATGCGAACGGGTGGCGTCTATTGAAGAAGAAGAGATACCTGGAAATTCTGAGAGAAACATTGGCGTGGTTAAAAAAGGAAATGACTCATCCGAATGGAGGAATTTATTCCGCCTTGGATGCCGACAGTGAAGGAATAGAAGGAAGATATTACGTTTGGACCTACGCAGAATGGCAGCAAGCACTTGGAAATAACAGCTCCCTCCTGGGAGATTTCTATTCTATAGCATCAGATGGCAATTGGGAGCATGGCTTCTCTATTCTTAAAAGACCGGATAACTACCATCAATTTTTAAGCCAGCATAAAATAACTGAGGAAGCGTTTGAAGCTAAGCTGATGGATTCCAAAAAGTTGCTGCTATCAATCCGAAATAGACGTCTACGCCCTGGTTTGGATGATAAGATTATAACTGCCTGGAATGCCATGACCATTACGGGACTGGCTGAAGCATTTTTGGCAACTGGTGAAGATGATTTTTTGAAATACGCTTTGAAAGCTATCGAATTTCTTGAGAATCAACTGATTTTGAAAGATAGAGTATTGCGAACATACAAAAATCATAGCAATCCGACCGAAGGATTTCTGGAGGATTATGCCTTTGTCATACAATCCTATGTAACACTGTATCAAACTACCTTCCATGAAAACCATCTTCTGATGGCTGAACGAATAACCAAGATTGCGCTTACCCAGTTTTATGATCCGGAAGACGGATATTTTTTCTACACCAGTCATCGGGCAGAAAAGTTAATTGCCCGTAAAAAAGAAATATTTGACAACGTCATCCCCTCTTCCAATTCCATCATGGCGGGTAATCTGCTGGTACTGGGAACATTGTTACAAAATCCAGAATGGATGTTGTACAGTAAACAAATGACGGAGGGCCTATCTAAACTAATTCTGGAAGAACCTGTCTATCTATCTCAGTGGGCCCAAGTATATACCCAACTGGCCACTGGCCTAACAGAAATTGTTATCGTAGGCCCAGACTACCTGGCTTACCGCCATGCGTTAGGATCCTATCATCTGCCCTTTAGTGTTTTTTGTGGAACAAAAGACAAAAGCTCACTTCCATTATTAGTTGAACGGGAATCAACCGATGAACGAACGCGGATATATGTATGTAAAAATAATACCTGCCAACTTCCGGTCTACTCCGTAGAAAAGGCTCTTGAGTTGATAGGCCCGCCCGCCCCTGAGAGCCTTTCATATTCTGTTGAGAATTGAATATTAATATCCTACTTTTAATCATTAGAACAGATTGTTTTGGCAAAAGACTTGTTTACTGAAGTAACCACTCATTTTGCAGAAGTGGCTATACCGATACCGGTGAATAAGTTTTTCACCTATCGGATACCGATGGCCATTAGCGATCAGATAAAAATAGGACAGCGCGTGATTGTTCCCTTTGGTAAAAAGAAGATCCTCACGGGCGTCATTATCTCCATCCACCAGCAGCCACCGCAAGAGTACGAAGCCAAATATATTCTGGAAATTCTGGATTCGTACGAAATCATGTATGATCAGCAAATTCGGCTTTATCAATGGATAGCTGACTACTACTTGTGCTCTTTTGGCGAAGTTCTAAATGCTGCCTTACCCGCAGGTCTGAAACTCTCAAGTGAATCAATTGTTCAACTTAATCCGATCTTTGATCCGGAAAATACTCCACACTCATTTTCGGAAAAAGAGCATTTGATCATTACCCATCTTACAAAAGGCACGCTTAACTATACCGAGGTATCAAGATTACTGGACACCAAACACATTTATGCATTGATCAAGTCGCTTCTTTTAAAAGAAGCCATTGTATTGTTAGAAGAGGTTCAAAGCAAGTACAAACCAAAAACACAAAAGAGAATAAGACTGCAAGCGAAGTATCAGTCTCGGATCGCTCTGGAAGAAATCTTTGCTTCCGTAGCTACCCGGGAAAAACAAGAAGAAATTCTTTTAAGATATCTTCAACAAGTTCCGGTTTTTAATCAACCTCAGTTAAACATTCATGGAATTAGTAAATCGTTATTGATGGACAGATTGTCTGATTCTGGATTAAAATCCTTGATCAAAAAAAATGTGTTGGAGGAATTTGAAATAGTCATTCCCCGAATAGATTTATCCCAGACTACCAGCTCCTATCCTATTCTCCTCAGTGAGCAGCAAACCTTGGTCAGAAATGAAATAATCAATCACTTTGAAAAAACGAACACGGTTTTGCTTCAAGGGGTAACCGGTTCAGGTAAAACAGAAATTTATATTGATCTGATTAAACGCGCGCTGGAAGGAGGTTCGCAAGTACTCTATTTGCTGCCAGAAATTGCCCTCACCACACAGATCGTACAGCGGCTGGCTAAGATGGTTGGCCATGTGGCAGGTGTGTATCATTCCAAATTTTCAGATAATGAGCGCGTAGAAGTGTGGAATAATGTCCTGCTAGGTAAAGTTAGATTTGTGATTGGAGTACGATCTTCCATTTTCCTTCCGTTCGATAATCTGGGATTAGTCATTGTAGACGAAGAACATGATGGCTCCTATAAACAGCACGATCCAGCCCCACGATATCATGCCCGGGATACAGCTCTGGTACTGGCTCAACATCATCATGCGAAGGTTTTATTAGGCAGTGCTACCCCATCTCTGGAAAGCTACTTTCACGCAATCAACGGAAGATATGGTTTTTGTCAATTAACTGAACGATATGGCGAAGCCCCATTACCTGAAATTGTCTTTGCTAATCTCTCCGAGGAAAAGAAACGTAAACTTGCCAAAGGTGAATTCAGCTCCGTTTTATTGAATGAAATACAAAACAGCCTAAAAAGTCAAGAGCAGGTAATTCTCTTTCAAAACCGCAGGGGACATTCTCCCATGGTACAATGCCAGGACTGCCAGTGGATACCCCACTGTATTCATTGTGATGTGAGTTTGACCTATCATCAATATAAACATGCCCTGGTTTGCCATTACTGCGGCTATCGCGAAGAAATGCCACATCAATGTCCTACCTGCAGCTCAAAGCGAATTTTAACATTAGGATATGGAACAGAAAAACTGGAAGAGGAATTAAAAATTCACTTTCCCGAGACACAAATCCAACGTATGGATTTAGACACTACCCGAAGTAAAACCGGTTATGACTCCATCATGGAAGCCTTTGAGCAGGGTCAAACTAATATATTGGTGGGCACACAAATGGTTACCAAAGGCCTGGACTTTGATCGCGTCAATCTGGTAGGAATCTTTGATGCCGATCGGATGCTACATTTCCCCGATTTCCGATCACACGAACGGGCATTTCAATTGATGGTTCAGGTCAGCGGACGTGCAGGCCGGAGAGCTAAAAAAGGTAGAGTGGTCATACAGACCAATCAACCAGATCATCCCATCTTTGCATACGTGGTCAATCATGATGTTAAGGGTTTTATGGATCATGAACTTCCAGACCGGCAATCCTACTTTTATCCACCGTTTACCCGGCTTATTTCCATTATGTTGAAGCACTATGATAAAAAGATCGTAAACGACTCAGCTCAACAATTAGCGGAAGCTATCAGTAGACAAATCAAAGGCATCAGGTTGATCGGTCCCGGTGAGCCGATAGTCAACAAGGTAAGAAATGAATACCTGATGAATATATTGCTAAAAATCCCGCGTGATCGGGGGCACCTGGCAGATATTAAAATGATTCTACGCGAGTTAGCTGATAGACTTATTCAGCATGGCACTTTCAGGAATGTGAAAGTTGTTTTTGATGTTGACCCAATGTAGAATAAAGACGAGCAAAATACTATCCGGCATTTCAACATGGAAATTTTCACGGGTCAGAAATCTACACGGTATACAAGTACGGGGATAATTCCCAATTGCTTTTGTCGAATAACTTTCTGCTGAAGCCGGTCAAAGTATTGAAATCCATCGTTTTCAATTCCCAACGTATTTTGAATGTCGAGTGAAATAGATCGTGTATAGCCATTTTTATTTTTACTCCAAACAAAACGACTATCCAGACGAAGGTAGTCGCCTAGCGATTGACCGAAAGGGTTGGTTAAATCAAAGGAAGGAATGCCAGTTGCATCTACCAAAATAGGTGTTGTGCGTTGTCCGCCTACAGCCAAGACTCTTAAATGAATTCCAAATGATTTTTCCTTTTTTCGCTTCCATTCCTTACCGCCATTTAGGCTAAACGTGTAAATACCATGAAATCTGGAGGCCCTCCAGGGGAGACCTTCCACTCTATACCGGGAATCATAAACCGAGAACGAGGCTATGGCATATCGTTGATTTTGGAACCGTTTCTCTGCCAATGACTCCCATCCTAACACATTTCCATATGAAGAGTTCGTCAGTCCTGTTGGAACAGATTCATCAAAAAAGTTGATTAGGGAAGTAGGTGTCCCACTAACGGCTGGAACATCCATTAACTTATGGTAATATAATTGATGAATCAGTCGCCAATTTTTCTTGAATACTTGTGAATAGGAAAGATTGGTTTGCCAAGTTCTGGAAGGTTTTAGATTTGCATTTGATACCACAACCGAAAGCGGCTGAAGTTGTGAGTTCATAGCCGAACTCCATTCCCAGGTGGCTTTCCGACTGTGATAATTCACCTTGATGCGTGGATCCAGACGAGAATGATGTATTCCGTGAGCATTTGATTGATGTCCACGGAGGCCTAATTCCATAGTTAAATGATCACTCAGGAGAAAATCAGAACTTACCCATGGTTGTAAAAGCCAAATCCGGATATTTTCTTTCAGGTTGATCGATCCGGCTACCTGAATTACGTCATTTTGTAAATCTAGCTGGTGCCAGGAGGCCATTGCTCCATAGGACAGGTGAATGACCTTCGCCAAACGTGTTTGAACTTGTATCATCCCTGACATCAACTGCTCAATAGAAGAATATTGATCTGAAAGGGTGCCTTGCGTGAACAGGAAGTCCGTTTCCGAATGACGGGTTTGGTCTTTCACGCTATACGTAGCACCTATCTTAAGTGTTGATCTTTGACCCTGATACAAATGTGTAATACCTGCCGATGCACCTGTCGATTGATATTTGACATCAAAAGCGTCTTTTTCCACTTCTCGTTCTTGGATAGGTTTAGCTTCAAATTTATTTTTGCTCTTTCCTCCTACCCCAAATATATGGGTTTGGCTCCTTTTGTTAGTAAAAGATAGCTGGAACGAAATATCTTGAAAGTCAATCTGTTCATCACCAAAGTTGACTCCCATTTGCGAGAGTAAACCTATGGTCGAATACCGATAATTGACCAGATATGAATGCTGACGAGAGTCAGCTATTGGGCCTTCTGCTGCCAGATCCAGACCCAGCAAACTGGCTTGGGCTGTATATTCATGATTGTCATGGTTTCCTTCGCGAAAATGTAAGTCCATAACACCAGAAGTATAGTTACCATACGAGGCCGGGGCTGCTGAGGTGATCAGTTGTGTGCGATCGAGCACCTGAGCGCTTAGCATATTCACTCCTCCTCCGCTGCTGATGGGCTTATCGCTTAACGTGCCAGCGTTGGACAGATGATTGGGATTCAGAATATCCAATCCATTTAAACGCCATAACATTCCTGCCGGAGACGCACCCCGGATGATTAAAGAGTTTGCCTGATCATTTGCCTGCACCACACCTGGGTATGATATCATGGCCCGCATGGGATCAAAATAGCTGGCAGGCAAACGTAGTGCTCGCTCCAGAGGCATATGAATGATACCCCCACCCGTCAAATATGAATTAGAAATGACTTCAAGCGTATCCAGGGAAGTTATGGATTCTAACAGGACAATAGAAACATTAGCTGATTTACCCGCTATCACTAATAGCTCTTGCTCTACTGATTGAAACCCTACAAAACTGATCTTTAGATCATACCGCTGAGCTGGTACATAAATAGAAAATCGGCCTGCCGAGTCTGTTACGCTTGTAAACAAATCAGGTTTGGCTAACAATTGAACCGAAGCGCCCATTAACGGAACACCTGAATTAGTTAATACGGTACCCCTGACATTTTGGTTAATCTGACCCCAGCTAACCGTCCAACTCAGGAAAAAGCCAGCACATATCCATCTCACACTATCTTTTATTTAAAATTCTACGGTTCGTTTGTTCGGTTTCATTCATTGGATTGTCAGACGTCAAATGATCTGCTTTAAATTGATAATGCTGTTTTTGATACTTGAGCGAGAATCTACAGGATAGGATTCTTGTTCAATGTAAAAATGTTTGAGTCCCGCTTGTTTTGACTGAGCAAACAACTTGGCAAAATCCAGCATTCCCGTGCCTACATCTGCATTACGCTTCCGATCGGTCTTATCCATGTCTTTGACATGCCATTGTTCAAATCGGCCTGGGTGATTTGCAAAATATGTGAATGGGTTCTGATTCGCATATACCACCCAATACAAATCCAATTCAAAGGCTACATAAGAAGGCTCACATTGCTTAAGCATGAGGTCGTATGGAGTAATTCCATTAATCGCTTGAAATTCAAATTCATGGTTGTGATATGCCAGCCGGATTCCGTTTTTTTTGCAAATCTCTCCGGCTTTATTCAGATTTTCACAAACAAACCGGTAGTCATCCAGTGTTTGCCTTTCGCTATCGTGCAACCATGCCAATACCATATAATCCTGTCCAGCCTCTTTGGCATCGGTCACCGCTCGCTCCCATCCATTTAGAATAGTTCCATTCATGGCTTTCATGGCATCAGCCTTTCCAAAAAGATGATGACCGCTCACTACTCTCATCCCATTATCTTTTACTAATTGACTAAAATCCTTTGGCTTCATACCAAAAACCTTTCCATCGTTATACCCATACGTCTCCAGTTCCTGATAGCCCCACTTACCTACTTGCTCAATGATTCCTTTGACATCTTGATTAATTACATCACGCAAAGAATAGAGTTGCAACCCTATCTTTCTTTTGGCAGAAGGAGCGAACGAAGGTAATACCGAAAGCGCAACTGCTGCCGCTGCCGTATTCTGGATAAATTCTCTTCTTTTCATAGTTTTGGTTAATTGTATTTATGACGTTAGGCTACTGATCTGTATCACTTTGTACTTTCAAAACAACTGTCTGAGAGGCTTGTTGAGAAGGCAAGCCGGGCGCTCCTTTATCTTCATAGCTGGCTGAAAATACATAAACTCCCCGACTTTGCTTACCCGTTTTAACAATTCCTTCCAAAGGAAGTTTCTGCTGTTCTTTCTTCTCATCTAATGAAAAGATGTACTCCACCATTTGCAATGCGTCTTCTTGCGAAACCTGAGGATGTGCAGCCATAGGTGTATCTCCCCAAACACCACCACCACCTTTGATAATCTTGCCCGCCAACAGATTCATAGCACCTGATTGATTTTTGTAGCGTTGGGCAATTGCTAAATAACCCGGGCCGGCTGATTTAGTATGAATCAAATGACAAGATTTACAATCGCTTTGTGCGATGAGTGTTTTTCCCGGAAGTTCAGGCCGTTGATGACCTTGAGCAATTTGAGTAAGGTCATATCCATCGGCCAGATAATCAAACGTAACCATAACCGTTTCCATCGAAATCTTATCTTGATCTTCCTTATCGCGGATCATGATTTTATATTTTAGTTCTGTTTCCGGGGCAATCACGTCAGCTTGATGGTCAAGAATAATTTCAATGGAAGGTGGTTCGTTACCTGCCAACACCATGACTTCCGTTTCGGAGCTTTGACCTTTACTATCGGTCACGGTTAGAATGGGTTTATACACACCGGGCTTCTCGAATGTCACTACAAACTTGCCATCTTTTGACGAAAGGGTTTGGTCGTCATACGTCAACTCATAGGTTAATGGGTCACTTTCTGGGTCATAGGTCCCATACGAACTAAAAGTGACAGTCAAAGGAACACTACCGACTGAATTTTTCGTCTGCAGTTTGGGCTGTGGTTTTCGGTTCCCTGAATTAAAGTCTATTCGGGACAATCTGGCATCCATGTTTTGTTTAAACCAAGCCGTCCCATATTCCAGCGTATAAAGTCGGCCATCTGGTCCAAAAGCCATATCAATAATGTTGTTAAAAGACATTCCCTCTAGAAAAGGCTCCATGGAAAGGTATTGCCCGTTGGAATCCAGTGTTACGAGCATAACCCAATTACGCATCCAATCATAGATAATCACTTTTTCATCCATATAGGATGGAAACGCTGTTGATTGTCCTTTGAAGTCATCACTATAGTATATTGGCCCTGCCATAGCATTTCTTCCTCCTTCGCGCACCAATGGAAAATCAGTTGATCGGGCATACGGATACCAAATCATAGCAGGTTTAGCCATGGGCAAGTCACGTTTACCAGTATTATAAGGGGAATTATTAACAGGTTTGAGTGGGTCGTGTTTACCCACGGTTTCCTTTGTCTGAAAGTCATACTCACCATAGGCGAAATTGTTGCCTACAAAGTAAGGCCAACCAAAAAAGCCAGATTCTTTTGCCTGATTGATTTCATCATAACCTCGCGGTCCGCGAATGGAATCAGGTTGACCAGCATCAGGGCCCACTTCACCCCAATACAAAAATCCGTTATGAGAATCAACGGATATTCGATACGGATTGCGTGTTCCCATCACATAAATTTCAGGGCGAGTCCCAGGTTCCCCTTCTGAAAATAAATTTCCTTCGGGAATTGTGTACGTTCCATCGGCTTCCGGATGAATTCGCAGAATTTTGCCTCGTAAATCATTCGTATTAGCCGATGACTTTTGTGCATCAAACGGTGCCCGTCCCAAACGCTCGTCTGACGGACTAAAACCATCCGATTCGAACGGTGAAGTATTGTCGCCTGTCGAGATAAATAAATTTCCATGGGAATCAAAAGCCAAGGAGCCTCCCGTATGGCAACAGGTTTCACGTTGGACAATAACTTCTAATAATTCCACTTCTGACGACAGATCGATTTTTTCTCCGTCAAACACAAAACGAGATAGCACATTGGCTGAACGAATCGGATGCGAATAAAAAACATACAAATACTTATTATTGGTAAAATCGGGATCATGTGTCAGCCCGATCATTCCATCTTCAAATTGAGTGTACACCTGAAAGCGGTTGATAACATAAATGGAGTCAGCAGCAGGGTCATACAATTTCACATTCCCCTTTCTTTCCAAAAAAATGATTCGACCATCCGGAAGGATGGTCATTTCGGTTGGTTCATCAAAATAGTAACCCAGGACTTGTTTAGTAAAGCGATCACTCTCGGGTACTCTCTGTGATTTTGCCTGTTGATAATTCAAGGATTGATTGCCCATCGCATATTGAATGCCATCCAGCACATGTGATAAAAATTCGGGTTCTGCAAAACTCTCCTTCGTGTGACCTAAGCCTGTATAAAAAGAACGTCCGCCATCAAATTCATGATACCAGGCAATGGGGTGATGAGAACCGTTCTCTCCGCCTTTATAAGAATCCTCATCCAGATTGTAAATGACGTTTAAATCTTCTGCCAGATTCCGGTAGTTATACCATTCATCAAATCGTTGCCAGGTTTCAGGGAGCGCAGCCTGACCAAATGCTTTTACGCGCTTGAGAGTGGCTATCTGTTGCTCCGGGTGGCTTTTGAAATATCCACCCACCAATTGACCATACCAGGGCCATTCATACTCCGTATCAGCAGCGGCATGAATACCCACGTACCCTCCGCCCGATTGAATAAATCTTTGTAAATCATTTTGTTGGGAGTAGGTAAGAACATCCCCTGTCGTGCTTAGGAAGACAACAGCTTGATAACGTTTTAAATTAAATTCCTGAAAGTCATTAGAATTCTCTGTGGTGTCAACTTCAAAACCATTTTCTTTTCCAAGTTTAATCAGTGCCAATTTTCCTGTCTGGATAGACTCATGGCGGTAACCCATGGTCTTGGAAAAAACGAGTATTCTCGGTGGTGTATCCGAGCAACTTTGACCTAGTAAAAATACGGCCAGAAAAGCAACGGGCATGAATACCCCCGTTTTCCAAAATAATCGTGAACCCATGATCAGTTAACCTTCTTTAATTCTCTGATTTTTACATTTCTGAACCATACCTGATCACCATGATCCTGTAAGGCAATCCGGCCTTTACGTGCCAAACCAAAATCTGGCATATCCTTAAATTTACTGGCCTTAATCATCTCTGTCCACTCTTCCGTAAACATCTCCACTTCTGCTTGTTTATGGCCATTCAGCCAAAGTTCCAAGTGACCTTGATTCAATAAAATACGGGCATGATTCCACTCTCCAGCCGGATAGACACTTACATATGGGCTTTCAATCAGATCATACAAATTACCAGCCCGGTGTTTGGCTATTTGTCCATCCGCATGTCCGGCATTATCTAATATCTGCATCTCTGGGCCCGTCTGCCAGACATAATTATACTTTTTATCTTCTACCACATTAAAAATAATACCACTGTTGCCATTCGGTTGAATTTTCCATTCCAGCATTAACTCATAGTTTTCAAATTCATCTTCTGTAACAATATCTCCTCCACCCTCTACTTGCCATTCGTTCTTTCTGGAGTTATCCAGATACAAGGCGCCATCCCGAACTTTCCAGGCTGAACCAATTTTATTATTATTAAAACTGCGCCAACCTGCGGTTGATTTACCATCAAACAACAAGCGCCAGCCAGCCTTTTTTTCAATGTCGGAAAGTGAATTAAGCTTCGATGTGACTGGTCGAGAAAATCCTTTTTCGCCCTGCGGAATTTGATTCATGGTATACCATGCTTCTGTCGACCATAAACTTTTGTTAGAGATACTTACGAACGCACCTTTTAACCGGATATAAATCACATGATTAGGTTTGATATCTTTTAACTCCAGAAATATTCGTTTACGATCTTCGGAAATATTTAATGACTGAATAGCCAACTTTCGCTGATCCAGCTTAGGTCCGCCATAATTGATTGTTGGCAGATAGTACCACTGCTGTATCTCATAATCACTAAGGTTATTCCCATAGGCGTCTGCTAATGGTTCAGTCAACTCGATCTCAACACCGTTGCTTTTGGCGCGCACGGCCAGCATTTCAAAAGCAAATTTTCCATTCGGTACTAGTTTTTGCAAGCCATACCACAATCCTCCGCTGTGTCCCCAATTTCCAGGGTTACCAATCATTCCCACATATAAAGCACCATCAGGCCCCCATTTCACCCGGTTTACACCTGCTTCCATACCTTGCGAAAAACGAAAGACAGCTCCCTGGTAATTTCCGTTTACTTTCTCCGTAAATACACGCTTCAAACCACCATGTGTAACTTCGCCATGCAGTTGTTGACCTTGGTAGGGTTCAATGTTCAGGTATGTCGGTTGGCCTGGTGAGTTACCAATTTCGTCTTGAGGAAGCCAAACCACGGGCAATGTCTCTTTCAGATTAGCTGTGCCTTCAAAATCTACAGACCGGGATCCAAACCATGATCCGGGTTGCACATGAACTACTTTGCTGGAGGGTAACCAATCACCTTGATTGTCTGTGATAAAGATTTCGTTGTCTACTCCAATCCCAACTCCGTTAGGTGTACGAAGACCGTGAGCAATAAATTCAAAAGATCCGTCCTTCTTTGATATCTTGATTACTTTTCCTCGATCCGGAATTTGAGGGTTGGCGCTGGCTCCACCCGGCTCAATGGCTGTGGCAAGAGCAGCATAAAAAAATCCCTCTTTGTACACCAGGCCAAAAGCAAACTCATGAAAATTGGCAGAAACACGCCAGCCATCACAAACCGTTTGATATTCATCTATGATGCCATCTTGGTTGGTATCAATCAAACGGGTAAGCTCCTGCTTTTGTAAGACATAAATAGTGTCGTTAACTACCGTTAACCCCAGAGGTTCTGCCAAGCCAGAGGCTATTCTTGTCACTTTGATGGCTTCAGTATTATTTCGTGTCACTCCTTCCAACCGGTAGACTGGTCCAATGGAATCCCAAGTACAAACCAACAAACTGCTATCGGATAAGAAATCCATACCTCCTACCATCGGATGAAATCCGTCCGGGCGTGCCTGTTTAAGATCAAACATGGGGTGAACCCCTGCCTCGTCTCCTTGGTCACCTGGTACATTTCTCTTCAACAAGACGCTGGCTACGTATGGAACGGCCTCACGCAATTGAGTTCCTTCATGTGAAAGTATTTCTGCCGGCACTATGCTAAATCCTTTATCGCCATACTTTATCCACTGAAGAGACAACGATGCTCCTCCTTTGCCTTGCCAGTAAGTAATCTGTATTTTATGTTTACCCTTCTTTAAAATCAATTCCCCGTCTTTTGCTTCCGCCCCATGAAATCCTTCATTGTTCACTAATTCCTTATCATCAATATAAAGATGGGAACCATCATCACTGATTAATCGAAATACATAATTCCCTTCCTCTTCTATGGTTATAAATCCGCTGAATTCCGCGTATACATTCTCACGAAATTCTGACGGCAATGACTGAATGTAAGCATCATCCATATGTACCCGTGGCGCCACTCCCGAGGCAATCGGGCTGCTGGTTTTAGGCAAATCATATTGCGACCCATCAAAAGTAGTATGCTTATAGACATTGTAAGCCAATCCTGGCTTCTCTCCTTTTTCAGCCTGATTTTTAACGTCCCGGGGTTGTAGATCCACCGCTTTTTCATTTAAGAATAAATCTCCCGGAGCGTTTGATTGAAGTGTTTCACCGTCCAGTGACATAATGTAGTTAACCATTTTAGCAGCATCTTCTGCTTGTAAATCCGGATGAGCCGTCATAGGAACTTCCCCCCATACTCCTGTGCCCCCATTCATTACTTTACCAACTAACAACTTTACATTTGCTTCGGTGAACTCATACTTTTTTGCCACGTCTACATAAGATGGGCCAATGGTTTTTACTTTTTCATTATGACACGTCTTACAGTCACTACCGTTAATAAGGTTATTCCCTTGTGTCAAGAGGTCGGCCGGGGTTTCGTTTTCCTTTTTCTCCGATGGTGGAAAACCGGGATGAAAATAAACCGTCAGTTCCGTCACGGAATTGGGCAATAGTTCAAGATAGCCCTCCAGTGTAATAGTATTTCCCTGATCGTAGGTATTAGTCTTTTCCTGGGTGATGATGTACTTACCTGTGGTTGAAAAATCATCTTTACTTTCCAGGTTGGTCAAATGGGTGACTAGCCGCACACCAATGCCTTCTCGCATGTATTGAGTTTTGAACGTGCGTTGAAGTCCTGGTTTACCATTTTTGGTAACGTACTCGGGTGTTTCTTCAATGTCTATAATGTTTCCTTCTTCATCGCGAATACTATATTTAAAAACAACCTGATCGTTTTTAAACGCATGTCCCTTCCATTTCACGATGGGAGAAACTTCCTGCTGCCCGCGCAAAATCAAAAAAGGCGACCCGTTTAACCGCTGCTGGAAATAGGCGTATCCTTCCGTGCTGGGCTGAGGTCCATGTTGCGTGTTGTAGACCGCTCCTTCCAAAAGAACTTTTCCCTTCCAGGCTTTATATAATCCACCATTTCGGGCATCATAAGCAACAAAAAGATCTTTGTGAAGCGTGGCCGTGATCATCCGGGGTTGTTTATCCAGAACCGAACGGAATACCCATGGATCACGTGGACGTTCCTTAATTTTTTGATCACATGATGTGAGAAAACATACAAGTGAAAAAGCAAAAAGAATCAACTTATTCATAAGGTCACTAAAGTTAAATGTGGTAAAGAAAGCATAGCATTCAAAAATAAAAAAGTAAATTAGTTAAGATATTTGATATAAAAGTTCGTACTACTGCTCTCAAGAGCAAATACACCTCTTTCAGACTGTAAGAGTTTTGATTTAGCTTTAGTCACTGCTATAAACCTAAGTCGTACAGCGCGATCTCCACAATTTGAATGGAAGAACCAACGCAGACTAACAATTGATTCTTTTATTCGTTCATTAAGTTTATTCAAATCAATTTCATCTTTAGCTAAATTGAAATCATACAACTGACCCAACTGATCTATTTTAAATTCAACTTCTATCACTCTTTCCTCTTGTCCAATTTTAGCGGTAACCTGAGATGAAAATTCATCTACATAGTTTATCCTTTCATAAATTTCCTGATAGAAAAAATCAACAGAACCCATCATGGGATTACATGTTTCTACATCATCCCTATTATTAATAAGTAAAGTTCTTGAGTTATAATCAAATGCTTGGGTTACTTGCCCATTCTTATCAAAAAACTTCCAAATGCCAACTGGTTGCCCATCCCTATACATCCCAGTCAAGATTGGAACAGGGATAGCTCCCACAATTTCAAATTTTATACCTTCCGGAGTTTGGATTTGCTTAAGTTCTCTTCCCTGTTCTTGTTCATAGAAATACGTCCAAATACTATCTTGAATGTTATTCTTAAAAAAGCCGGAATAGGCAATATTGTTTTTCCTTACGTAGTATTTTTCCCAATACCCATGTTTTAATCCATTCTTATAGTTCCCAATTAAGCTAAAGGAGATGCCAAAGGGACCCTTATCAATTTTAACATAGTTGCCATGTTTTACTTTGCGGTCAGACTCAAGAACGTCAAACTCTTCCAGATATTCCCTAGTATCTCGGGTTATCAATTTCGTAGTTTGAGCATTCAGAAAAGAATAAAGAAAAAAACAAAGGCAAAAAATGTAAATAAGTCTACCGCTAGTCATAAAAAATTATCTCATAAGAGCAAATACTATTTGAGTTTACCAACCGCTTCCTTCTGATCCGGCCGAAGTGTTGGATAAGCAATGCCTAGCTGCTCCAGGTAGGTTTTATACTTGGCTGGATTGTAATAGGTCGCTTTCAATTTAGGCGCATACTCTTTCATGATTTTCTCGTTGAGATAAATGGCTGGATGATCTTTCTCACCTACCAGTGGAGTGTACTGTAATTCTTTGGTTTGTTCTGTTCGATAATACTCCCAGGCATTCTTAATGATTTCTGGCTTGAGTAACATGTCGAGCAATGTCATGACCTCTGCTTTTGCCCCGTAAACAATTCCCTTATGGGCAATCGGAGTCGCCATCGAAATAGCATTGCTCCAATGATGACCAGGTAACCCCGGAATATTGGAAGGATATCGCAAGACCACCGTAGGTAACGACCATGAAATATCGGCAATATCATCCGACCCGCCTCCCATCGCCATCAATTGACGGCCCATCACATTAACTGAACCGGTGGGTGAAGGTAACCCAAGGGTATCTAGTTTAGTAGCCAGCCCTTCGATCTTGGGTGCCTTTAGTTCAATTTGCGTGGCTTTAGCCAGCAATTGATCTTCAGCCGACCACTGAGGTAATCCCACCTTCTTTATATTGTTATACATGGCTTCGGCTATCGGTTTATTAAAATGGCCGGGCCACGCTGATCCAAGTACATCATACGTAAATTTAGTATCCGTCATTAAGGCGGCACCCTCCGCTACTTTTACTCCAATATCAAACAGTTTTTTAATGTTGGGATACGTCCGTTCGCGGAAGTAATACCAAACCGAAGCTTTGGATGGCACTACGTTGGGTTGATCGCCCCCATCAGAAATGACATAATGCGAACGCTGAGTTAACTCCAGATGTTCACGTCTGAAATTCCATCCAATGTTCATCAATTCAACGGCATCCAGGGCACTGCGTCCCCGCCACGGAGCCCCCGCTGCATGGGCTGCAGATCCTTCAAAATTAAAACGAACAGACACCAGACCATTCTGACCGGCATCACCATACCCCACCCCCAGGTTGTTGGCTACATGGGTAAATATGCAGGCATCAACATCTTTAAAATACCCTGCTCTTACGTAATATGCTTTCGTGCCCACCAATTCTTCAGCCACACCGGGCCAAAGCATAATGGTACCTGAGATTTTTTCGCGCTCCATAATTTTTTTGAGCGCCAAGGCCGAAATGATATTCAATGCCTGACCGGAGTTATGACCTTCACCATGTCCGGGAGCCCCTTCGACAATTGGATCCTGATAAGCAACGCCTGGTTTCTGAGAGGCTTTGGGGATACAATCCACATCTGAACCCAGGGCAATCACCGGCTTGCCGCTACCAAAACTCCACTTTGCGATCCAGGCGGTAGGCACTCCAGCCACACCCTTCTCCACTTTAAATCCTTGTTTTTCCAATAATGTAGTCAGGTAGTTGAATGTTTCCCATTCCTGAAAACCAAGCTCCGAAAAGCTAAACAGCATGTCGTTGATTTGCTGACCGAGTACTGCATTTTTCTCGACTTCCATCACAGCATCAGCCTTTAATTTTTCAAGAGGCCGTGTTTCAGGTTGTGCCATCACGGACAGACCTGTGGCAACTAAAAGAATTGTGAAAATTTTTTTCATGGTATAAGGTTTGGGTGGAGCAAAATAGTCGAAAAAGAATAGGGAAATGCCGATTTTTATTTGAGTGGAAATAATTGACATTAAACCTCTTTCGTGCGTTTGACTAAAATTTCATAATTGGAGTAAATAATTAACGTTTTAAATCTAACAGTTAATAAATTGAATATCAATTACTTGTATATAACATTCATTTTAAATCGAAAATTTTGGTTTATAATATAAACCAGTTTACATTTGTTGCGTTAATACTGATATGAAGCCAGAAAACGATACGCTGAGCCCTCAGCAAAGTCTGGATCTGATCGCGAGCATGATCAGCCAGGCAAAGGGCAATGTGCGCGACAGCTCTTTTTACTATTTGTTTTGGGGTTGGGTACTAATCATCGCTCACCTGGGAAGTTTTGTCTTAAACAAGATTGGTTTTGAATACCCATATGCAGTGTGGCTGATTGTAATACCCGCATGGATTGTTTCATTTATCTATGGGAAACGTCAACGCCAAACACAAAAACGAGCCATTACTCACCTTGAAAAAATAAATATCACCTTGTGGGTTAGTTTTGGTGTATTGGCAATTGTTATTCCTTTTTTTGGAAACTTTATCAATTACCAGATTAATCCGCTGATATTACTGGTTGGAAGTATGGCAACAATGGCATCAGGTGTAATTCTAAAATTTAAACCGTTGATGATTGGTGGGGTAATATTCTTTGCATCCGGATTGGTTAGTTTCTTTTTTACTACTGAGCAACAATCGCTGATCGCAGCGGTGACCATTGCACTGGGTTATCTGGTACCGGGCTATCTGTTAAAATCGCAGAAATAGTAACCCATGTTTAAAGAACTCGATCCCCTGCTCCATTCTCAACTCCGACTGGCGGTTATGTCACTACTTCTTGGATTAGATTCTGCTGAATTCGTATTCCTGAAAGAAAAGACAAATGCAACCGCAGGTAATCTGAGTGTACAACTGGATAAACTTTCAGAGGCGGGTTATATCCTGATTGAAAAGTCATTCCATGGTAAAAAACCGCTGACAACCTGTCGCATCACTAAAAAGGGGATCAAGGCTTTTGAGGATTACGTGAATTCACTCAAAGGATATATCAAATCGTAATTTTTTTTATCAATATAGTTTACAATATAAACCAGTTTATAAATATGAAAAGAACAATCGTCTTCTTCCTTGCTGTAGGTTGGTTGACTCCGTTGATAGCTCAACCTCCCGGTAGTGCCATCTATCTGATGCCCGCAGCCCAGCGGTTTTCATTTAACAGTATGAATAACATCCTCGCCCAGACTGGCCTTGCCGAAGTTCCGATGACTCTTGGAAGTGGTGTAGGGGGATTTGGAACTGTCGATCATTGGCGAATCGGTGGGGAAGGCACCTACTTTTCAGGAGATGCTTCCCGTGGTCAAAACAGGACTTCCCTTTCAGGCGGCCTTGGTTACTTCTATGGTGCTTATGTATGGCAACGTAAAAAGTGGAACATCGTACCGGCCGCAGGCATTGGCTTCGGTGGACTCACGCTCACTGCAACCCAATCTGTACCTGCCTCCTCGCTTGTCGAATTATTTAGCAGCGAAGCCAATGGCAGTAGCGTTTCTATTGGGGATGGATTCGTTCATACTTCACTCGGCATCGAGCGTAATATTTCTGACGCCATGTTTATTGGCATGAAAGCCACATACAACATGGGACTAAGCAGTGAACGAACATGGAAAGCAGACGGGCTTACCGGATCATTAAAAGATTCGTTTAGCTCTTTTCAGCTTAGTTTGAATATAGGCTTTATCCTTCACTAAAATCAATCACACCAATCAAAAAAACTATGAAAACTTTAATGATTCTATTCTCTCTGGCTACGGCCATTACGATGAATGCACAAAACCACAAGGACGAAATGAAAAAACTGGAGCCCTTAGTTGGAAACTGGAAAGGCATCGCTCTCTACCGCATGGGACCTGGAGAGCCTCAAAAAGTGGATCAAACGGAAGTGATCGAATTAAAGCTGGAAGGTGCTGTACTTCAAATCGAAGGCCTTGGAAAGGTAAACGGCACCATGCAGCATCATGCGTTAGCAATTGTCAATTTCGATGTCAGTCAAAAAAAATTCTTGTTCCGCTCATATCTGAGTGATGGAAAGATGGCTGACGCTGAATTCTCAGTCACAGGGGAAGGAAAATACATGTGGGGCTTTGAGTATCCCGGCCGAAAAATACGCTATGTCATCACGATCAATGACAATCGGTGGAAAGAAACTGGAGAGTTTTCTTCCGATGGAAAACAGTGGTTTCCATTCATTGAAATGGATCTGGTGAAGCAATAATCAACCATCAGGAAGAGCAACTGAGGAATTGATGACTCCTTCAATACAGATCCTGAACAAATTCACCACGATAAACTCCCTTGAAAACAAAGTAGTTATATGAAAAAATACATTCTATCCTTCTGCTTAGCAGCCATTTCTCAGCAAATCTTTTCCCAGGAAAGTGGCCATCAACTCATGTACGATGCTTATGTATCACAGAATAAAGATTTATGGGTCAAGAGTGTTTTGCTATTTCAAAACGAAGTTAAACTTTCTCCTACCAGCACCGAAAAACAACTAAAGCTCGCGGTAGCCCATTATGGGCTTCTGCTCGGCACCATGGCTAGTCAGGATGAAGACCTGTTTGATGATTACGTCTCTAAAGCAAAAGACCACCTGGAAAAGGTAATTGCTTCTCCTGTCACAGCAGCGGACGGCAAAGGATTATTATCAGCCGTGATGGGACTTCAAATGGCATATAGCCCGATGAAAGGAATGTTCCTGGGTGGTAAAAGTAGTAGTCTCGCAGAATCATCCAAGAGTCTGGCACCAGGCTCACCCCTGGCCTGGCGATTTTATGGGATCAATAAGTTCTATACACCTTCTAACTTCGGAGGAGATGTAAAAGAGGCTATTACGGCTTTGGAAAAATCAGTGACACTCTTCGAAGCAACACCTGTAGCATCCAACTGGATGTATTTAGATACGCTCGCGATGCTGGGACAGGCGTACTTAAAAAACGAAGAAAAAAGCAAAGCGATTGCTCAGTTCGAAAAAGCCATCGGCCTGGAGCCTGATTTCACTTATGCTAAACTATGGCTGGCCAAAGCAAAAAAGTAAACTCATCCAGCAATTTTTTTTAAAAGTAAAATGTCCCTGATACGATCATGATAAACTGATATGAGACTACTCCTGATGATAAAAATATTAGCTATTTGCTGCATAAACAGCAGGGGGCAATCTACTCTTACCGGAAAAATAACCGATTTACAAGGCCAGACACTGCCGGGCGCGAGTATCTACCTCTTAAATACTCTGGATGGAGCTTCATCTGATATAGCAGGTCAATATACACTCATCACACTCGAAACAGGAAATCAGACGTTGGTTGTTTCCATGATTGGTTATGAAACCATTAACCAACCCATGGTACTTGAGCATAAAAGCTACGTCATCAACTTCCAATTAAAAGAAGCGGTGAGCGAACTGGATGAAGTGGTCATTTCAGCCGGTACTATGGAAGCTACAAACGATCGAAAAGTGGCCGTCTTGCGTCCGTTGGATATTGTCACGACTGCGGGCGCAGCCGGAGATATCATTGGTGCTATTCAAACGCTTCCAGGCACCACCCGAGTAGGCGAGCAAACAGGTTTATTTGTTCGTGGTGGAGATGCAAGCGAAGCGAATGTGATGATTGATGGTATGATTGTTCAAAACTTTTTTACCAGCGATGTGCCAGGTATTGCGCAGCGCAGTCGCTTCTCCCCTTTTCAATTCAAAGGCACTTCATTCAGCAGCGGTGGATACAGCGTGCGTTATGGTCAGGCATTGTCATCGGTGCTGGAGTTAAGCACGAACGACATGCCTGGTGAAAGTACGGTAAATGCCGGAATCAACATGTCCGGGATCTTTGGTTCCGCGACCAAAGTTTTTGAAAAAAATTCGCTGGAAGTAACCGGAAGCTATGTTAACGTAGCTCCTTTTTACAATCTTGCTAACACGAATTTTGACTTCTACAAAGCACCAGAGGGTGTCTCTGGCTCGGCACGATGGGTTCATAAGAACGGAGACAAGAGCATCTTCAAATTATTGCTGAGTCATGGTGGCTTCAACAGTGGTACGGAGATACCCGATATTAACGTGGTTGGGGAACGTTTTCGTTTTGGAATCAACAATAGAAATACCTATTCAAATGTTTCGTACCTCAACAACATCAATTCCAAACTATATTCATTTTCTGCTTTTTCGTTTGGCAACAACATAGACGATGTCAACTTTGGAAACGTCCCATCCAGAACAGAGGAGTGGCGCTTGCAGGGTCGTACTGAGTTAGGTTATGAAATTAACTCCACCCTTCAAGTGCTGTCTGGTCTGGAGATTCAGCGATTCAGTGTGAGTCGAAGTTTTGATACATTTCTATCCGGCTTTGACG
>ERZ1066130.62-NODE-62-length-64238-cov-12.718804_pt1 | contig 64238 bp, 56 predicted proteins | sample MGYA00382777_ERZ1066130 | MGnify/ENA primary metagenome ERZ1066130 (study PRJEB33369, sample SAMEA5778360) | biofilm metagenome | biome: Industrial cooling water; feature: Water cooling tower basin; material: Biofilm | place: United Arab Emirates | collected...
CTCACGGCCTTAACAAGGCTCCTAATCCGCCAAACTGAAATATGCACCCACGTTGGGCGTCATTGCCGAAATAGATTTATCAAAAAACACATGGGAATATTTGACTCAAAGCAAAAAAACTACTGTACTAACCCCCTATAAGACTGTACAAGAATCTGAAAACAGATTTATAACAGTTAAATTGGGGAAATATGTCAAGAGGAAAGAGATCATTCACACCCGAGCACAGGATTACAGACTTTCGGGACTGAGAATCTTTTTTCAAAGAGACTTAACGAATACACAAATGTTCAATTCGGGTTTGGGACAGTCGACAAAATCCCTCTGATTTAAAGTTCGCCTAAACAAGCTGGTTACTAACAAAAAAACAAAGCTTGTGATTCTTTCTAAATTCGTACATTGTTGGTGTGAAATACAAGATCATGGGTGGGATGGTTGTTTTGATGTGCATGGCCACACCCCTGGCTGCGCAGTTCAAAAAATTTATAGCCAGCCCGGTGTATCTGGCTCCGCAACCCTCGCCTTTTTTGACGTCTGACAAAATCACCCAAAATTACCTCTTGTCTCCGCTGCTGACCACAGCACCCGCTTCCCGGAATCACCTGGGCGATACCTACTGGATGGGGCAGGTAACCACCCAATCCTATAATCAGGGGAAGTTGGGAACCTTTTACTATTGGGACGTACAGGGCAATCTGCGCGAGACAAAGTTTTTCATCGACATTGCCGGGGGTAAAAAGCGAGGACTAAAAATTGTGATCCCCCGAAGATTTAACTAACTATTTTCCGATATGCTAAAACTTCTCATGATGCTTTTGCTGGTAGGGTCCATCGTAGAGGCTCAAACCATCGACTTTACCAAACGCCTGAACGAATTAAATATCAAGTTAATTGCCCCCAGCAAACCCATGGCTAACTATGTTAAAGCCGTGCGGTCAGGCAATTTGTTGTTTCTGGCCGGTCATGGCCCCACCTTAGCGGATGGCAGCAACATTCAAGGTAAAGTAGGCAAAGACCTGACAACCGAGCAGGGCATCGAAGCCGCCCGCACCACCGGCATCTCCATCTTATCAACACTGCAGGCTGAGTTAGGCGACCTCAACCGGGTGAAGCGCATTGTTAAAGTGCTGGGCATGGTTAACTGCACTGAGAATTTTACCGATCAACCCAAGGTGATGAACGGCTTTTCTGATCTGATGGTGGCTGTCTTTGGCGAAAAAGGAAAACATGCACGCTCGGCTGTGGGAATGTATGCCTTGCCCAGCAACATTGCCGTGGAGATTGAAATAATCGTGGAGATTGAATAGGGAGGTCAAGAGAATTCTGGCGTTTTTTTTAGCGAAGCTGACATGAAATGAGCATACAGCAAACGATGAACAGATGAAAAAAATTATTCTTCCACTCTTCATTCTATTGGCGTGTCAACCGGGCCAGCCCCGCAAGCCGTTGGCTACGTTCTCGGTGATGTTTACCAAACAAATGAGCGAAGCCGCGCAGGACGGACGATTGCTGTTGATGTTGGCAAACAACGACAAAGACGAGCCCCGCTTTCAGATAGGAGATGGACTAAAAGCGCAATTGATCTTTGGGATAGATGTCAACGGACTGAAGCCGGGAGATCAAATCCGTTGGGATGAACAAGCCTTTGGATTCCCGATCCGGTCCATCACGGATATACCCGAAGGCGATTACTACGTTCAGGCGTTACTCAATCGGTATGAGACCTTTCACTTGAAGACAGGACATACCGTAAAATTACCTCCCGATCAGGGCGAAGGTCAGCAATGGAATCGCAAGCCCGGCAATTTTTATAGCAAGCCGGTCAACGTTTCCTTGAAAAAAGGAGAATCCACATCGGTCGAGCTGGTCATGGATCAAATCATTGCTCCCATCGAACCACCCAAGGATACTCCGTATGTCAAACACATCAAGATCCAAAGCAAAATGCTCACCGAGTTTTGGGGTCGGCCCATGTACCTGGGAGCGCATGTACTCGTGCCTCATGGTTTTGAGGAACATCCCGAAGCACGGTATCCACTCATGATTTATCACGGTCACTTCCCCAGCGACTTTGGCGGCTTTAGCACCGAGCCGCCTCCGGCCAACATGGACACGACCGATTACATTGACCGATTTGGGATCTATGGATACCAGAAATTTCAAAAACAGGAAGCCTATCGTTTTTATCAGCAATGGACGAGTAAAAATTTTCCAAGATTCCTGGTGGTGGAAATTCAACATGCCAATCCGTATTACGATGACTCGTATGCGGTGAACTCCGCTAACCTGGGCCCATACGGAGATGCCATCATGTATGAATTGTTGCCGGAGATTGAGAAACAATTTCGGGGCATAGGCGAAGGATGGGCGCGGTTTACCTATGGAGGCTCCACCGGTGGATGGGAAGCGCTGGCCGTGCAGATGTTTTATCCCGAAGCCTTTAACGGATGTTTTGCCGCCTGCCCGGATCCGATTGACTTCCGGGCCTACTGTTTAGTGGATATCTACCGCCAGAAGAATGCGTACTGGTATGAAAGTGATTTCAAAAAACTACCGATTCCATCTCATCGTAACTCGCTTGGGCAAATTCAAAGCACGATGGAGGAAAGCAACCTGCTGGAACTGGCCCTGGGAGATCACTCGCGTAGCGGTCAACAGTGGGACATTTGGGAAGCGGTTTACTCACCGCAGGGAGCGGATGGATATCCCAAACGGATCTTTAACAAACTCACCGGAGAAATTGACCCGGAGGTAGCCAACTACTGGAAAGAGAATTATGATCTGCGACATATTCTGGAGCGCGATTGGAAAACCCTGGGGCCGAAGTTGCAAGGCAAAATCCATATCTACTGTGGAGACATGGACAACTATTATCTGAACAATGCCGTGTACCTGATGGAGGACTTTCTCCAGAAAACCAATAATCCTTTTTATGCAGGCGAGGTAGACTATGGCGACCGGGCCGAGCATTGCTGGAATGGCGATCATGAAAATCCCAACTATGTTTCACGGTTACGGTATAACACCATGTACCTGCCTAAAATCCTTAAACGCATAGAAGCCACCGCGCCCCATGGTGCCGATATGAAGAGTTGGAAGTATTGATGCCAAAGGAAAGTTCTGATAATACTTATCAATACCAATCCTGATCTATCGTAAACAGATTCCTGAATGTTAAGATCATATGTTTATCGAGGCTTAGTCAGACATTTTATTAATCATTTAATCGGCATTATTGTTTTTGGCATCTACTTCTATCTTGCTTTCTTTTATGAGAGCGATTTGCTCGTAAAGGAGAGTTATGACTTATTAAACAATGAAGATGATTTTTCTCAGTTTATTTGGTTTTTTCTATTATTAGGATTTATGACTATTCAAGTCACAAAAAGTTATATCATCTATCTTCCATCCACTTACCTTTCTTTTAGTGATGTTGGAATTTCATTTAAGAAACTGAATAGAGAAAATAAACTTATAGAATGGGGAGAAATTGAGAAAATTGAATTGTCTGTCGAGGGCGAATGGTTTCTTTCTTTGCTTGTAAAGTGTAAGGGGCAGGAAAATTTAGAGGTTAGATTAACCTCAATGTGGCTTTTATCGCTCTCGAGGAAGTGGTGTGTAAACTATAATTTTTTAAAATTCTATGCGATTGCAACTGACAATATAAGTCTTATGTCAAAGTTGGATACTCAAGAGATTGAGGAGTTTAAATTGTATGCAGGATTAAAATCTTCGATACTATAGACAATCCATATCTCCCAATATACTTTGTGGGAGAAGAATCAATGAGCAAAAAAATATTTAGCCATGAAAAAATTCATAGCTAATAAATTGGCAAAAAAAATGAAAATTTCTATTTATAATTTCTTCATGCCATCTTCAGCACCTGTCATGGTGAGGTACTTGAACCATGACTGTCAAAATTTATTTTTGAGAACGCTCAATGACAGGAATAGGGGAGAAGGATGGAAGACAAAGCCGTTCAGGACGGCAAATGAACGGTAGAACAACGGCAAATGCCTGAATGGTAACCTCCCGCCAAGGCACATTCATGTAATTGCCGAATGATCTTTTGGATGTACATCCTACCCCGGAAAATAGCTCTTGTCAGATCAATTTTTCGAAATCTCATACCGACAGATTTTTTATCCCCGTAGCCAAGGTATTACCCCAACTTTAATTTCGTTATTGAATCTTTATGACAATGTTATTTGGAGGCAGGTGCTAACACCCTCATTTTCATTTGGCTTATGTCTGTCTGACCGTTTAAAAGTCGTTTTGAACAGGGCTTTTGGCAACGATTGCAGCGCACTTGGCTTAACAATTTGGTAATACTTGCGACCTTCTTGGGTAATATGAGGAGGTGACCTTTGCGTCCAAATCTAAAATCTATGCGCGTTCGATTCTACGCTCTCTTCACAATCCTCTCGATTTTCTCTTTCGCGGCCATGGCTCAAAACGGCACCATTGCCGGCACAGTAGTGGATGTAAAAAGCCAGGAAGCTATCATTGGTGCCAATGTGGTTATCCAGGGCACTTCGGTAGGTGCTGCCACGGATCTGGATGGCAACTTTACCATCTCAAATGTGAAGCCGGGGACGTATGTCATTGTCGTATCCTTTGTAACCTATAAAACCCAAACGATAACAGACGTAGTTGTGGAGAGCGGCAAGAAAACGACCTTGGGCATTAGCCTGGCAGAAGATGTTGCTGAGTTAGAGGCCGTGGTGGTAGAAGCTACCCGTGAAATCAACAATGATGTGTCACTCATCAGCGCCATTCGCGAAAGTAAATTGGTGGTGAGCGGGATATCTTCAGAACAGATAACCAAGCTTCCGGATCGTGATGCAGCCCAAATTGCGCAGCGGGTGCCTGGTATTACCATTGCAGATAACCGTTTTGTAGTTGTGCGCGGAGTCCCACAACGCTATAATCAGGTAATGATTAATGGAGCCATTGGCCCCAGCACCGAAACCGATAGTCGTTCCTTTTCTTTTGACTTGATTCCGGCAGGATTTATTGATCAAATGCTGATCTACAAATCTGGCACTGCCGAGTTACCGGGCGATTTTGCCGGTGGGTTAATACAAATTGTTACTAAACAGCCCGAATATGAAGATTTTACTAAGATTGGTTTTAGTGTAGGATTTAGACAAAACGCAACTTTTGAAGATCACGTAGCCCCGGAAGGAAGTAGTACTGACTGGCTGGGCTTTGATAACGGATTACGTGAATTGCCGACTAATTTTCCATCGACTTCCATTTTAAAAGCCTCCTCACGGACCAGTGCTGTTCGGGAGAGAGCAGGGAAATCACTCACCAACAATTTTGGTCTCACCACCCGCCAAGCCCCTCTTGACCTGGGATTTAACGTAACTACTTCTCAAACATTTAATATTGGCAAAGTCGTTGCCAAGAATATAACATCGATTGGGTATTCCAATAGTTATCAGCAGTATGATGCTGAATTCAATAGATTCAACGAGTTTGTTGATCTGACTCCGCGTTTTAAGTTTATTGATAAGACCTATGTAAATGAGGTGCGAACAAGTGCCATGCACAATTGGGAATTTAAACTAGGAAAGAATCATGGTATCGAGTTCAAAAATTTCTTTGTTCAGTTAGGTGAAAATAGAACTATTGTTCGTGAAGGAGTTGATTTTATTCAACAACCCAATTTTGATAGACTAAATTATGCATACTATTATCTAGACAGATCTATCTATACAGGACAACTTCAGGGTTATCACATGTTAGGATCGGAACGCAACAAGTTAAATTGGGTTATTGGGGCTAATCGCATAAGTAAACAGGAGCCAGATTTTAGAAGATTTCGCACCTTCCGTGACAACTCCTTGCGAGGAACAGAAGAACCCTATCAAATGCAATTACCTCCCAACAGCAATTTGTTTGATACAGGTCGGTTTTTCTCAGAGTTGACAGATAATAGTTATAGTAACAGTGTCAGTTTTGAACATAAGTTTGGAGATCTAACTGAAAAAAGAATTCCTGTACTGAAAGCAGGATATTTAGTGGAATACCGCGATCGGGATTTTAGTGCCCGTTATCTAAGCTATTTATACCCTGGTAATTTTGACCCAATCGTTGGCGAGCAGATATCCAAGCTTCCGCTGGATCAGATTTTTTCCCCTGCCAATATTGACCGTCAAGATGGCTTAGTCATTGAAGAGGGAACGGGAGATTCGGATACGTATTCGGGCACCAACCTATTAAGTGGAGGGTATTTGGGTGGATCCATTCCAGTTGGAAAGTTTGATATTGCTGCCGGCTTTAGGGCAGAGTATAACATTCAAACTTTAGAATCAAGATCAAATGATTTACCCGTGGATGTTGAAAACAAAGTTTTTGCAGCATTGCCTTCTGTCAATGTTGCTTATAATCTTTCTCAACGGTCTTTGCTTCGACTGGCATACTTCCGTTCCGTTAATCGTCCTGAATTTCGGGAGTTAGCCCCATTCTTATTTTATCAATTTGAAGTGGATGCAAACATTAGCGGCAGAGCTAATCTGAAGACGGCATTTATTGACAATTTTGATGTTCGTTATGAACTCTATCCAAATCCGGGAGAGTCGTTTAGTATCGGGGCGTTTTATAAAAAGTTTAAAGATCCCATTGAGTTATACAATCAAATTGCTGGCGAGAATCCACAATTCTTTTATGCCAATTCTCCAGAAGCGTATACATTAGGTTTTGAGGTGGAGTTACGTAAATCCTTGGCGAGCTTAGGGGTTTCAAAATTTCTACGAAATACCTCGGTCAATACAAACATCGCTCTTATTAAATCCGAGGTAGATGTAGGTACTTCACCGGATGCAGCCAATCAGGCTCGTTTTCGCCCGCTCACGGGTCAGTCACCCTACATTATTAACATAGGCACCTATTACAATGATGAGGCCACAGGGCTGTCTGCCAATCTTGCTTATAATGTTTTTGGTGAAAGAATCTTTATCGTGGGAGATGTACTTTTTCCAACCTGGTTTGAAATGCCCCGAAATACGGTCGACCTACAAGTGGCTAAACTCTTCAAGAAAAAGTATGAAATAAAATTTAACGTTCAGAACCTACTGAACACGAAATTTCAATTCAAGCAAGACAGTAGTAATGATAGCAAAATACAAGACTCAGATCCGTTGATCCGAGGGTATCAGCAAGGGACTCAGTATGCGCTATCATTTTCAGTGAAGTTTAACAAATAGATAGGCGTTTTAACCCTTTCCAACAAAAGCCCGATACCAACGGGCTTTTGTATTAATATACTATGAAGATGTTAACATTGAGGTAATGAATTGTTAACTGGGATATAAACAGTTGCGAAATTTGACATCCTATTTTTGAACCCTAAACATTAATACCAAACGCATGAAGAAATTGAGATTTTTAGCCTTTTTAATGGCCATCTCAGCAGTTTTAGTTTTTCAAAGCTGCGATGAGGAAGAAGACACTAAACCTGCGCCAACAGTTGTTTTGGATACCGAAACGGGCCAAAACATACCAGGTGCTTCTATCACTATTACAGCCACGGTAAGTTCTCCCAACGGAGGTAAGGTCTTAACCGTATATGTAGGTGGAGTAGAAGTTGATGATTTTGAAATGAACGGGGAACAGGAATTCGAACAGGAATTTACGCACCAGATTCCTGCATCAGCTGTGATTGGATCTACAATTGTTATCTCCTTTCAGGCTACTGACAACAAAGATTTCTCATCTTCTATTGCCAACTTTATCCTTACTGTAGGTGATCCTGTTGTTGTTCTTACTGGAACTTTGGGCACACAAACATTGAATGCAGGCGTTCCTTATTTGATTAAGTCGCAAGCGATTGTTCCTACCGGAGTAACCGTAACCGTACAGCCAGGAGCGATTATCAAAGGTGACAAAGCAACAAAAGGCTTATTAATTATTCAGCCTGGAGGCAAATTGATCGCTAATGGAACTTCAAGCCAGCCTATTGTTTTTACTTCCAATCAAGGAGTAGGAGAACGTGATCGCGGTGATTGGGGTGGTATTGTTTGGTTAGGTAATGCTTATGTCAATCAAAGCGCAAGGCCAGCCATTGAAGGCGTAACCCCTTCACAGAATTACGGAACCACAGGCACAGATTTTACAGCAGGCGCAACAGAAGATAACGGTTCTATGAAATTTGTACGCATAGAATATGCAGGGATAGAGTTGACCCCTAATAATGAAACCAATAGTCTGACCATGGGTGCATTGGGTGGTGCTACGGTACTTGAAAATGTACAAGTTTCTTATGGTGGTGACGATGGATTCGAGTGGTTTGGCGGAAAAGTGAATGGAAAAAGATTAATTTCTTTATCTACATGGGATGATGACTTTGATACAGATTTTGGCTGGAGCGGAAATGTGCAGTGGGGTATCATAGTCCGCAATCCTTTCTTTGCGGATCAATCAGGATCCAATGCATTTGAAAGTGACAATCAGAATAACGGAAACGCGATCACAGGTATTTGTGATGGAACCGTTAATACAGGATGTACTAGCGGTGTATTCTCCAATATTACTGTGCTCGGTCCGCGTGATATCCAATCACGTAGCATTTCGGCTAACTATCAGAACGCGATGCATATCCGCAGAAGATCCAACATTTCAATTTTTAATTCCTTCTTCTCCGGTTTCCGTATTGGTTTGAGAATTGACGATCAGGGCACGCTTGACAACCTGACCTCTGGAACAGCCGTTCATCAATACAACGTTCTTTCTGTGCCTGGAACAGCCGGCACAGGAACAAGTGCTACTGCAACAGATGGTCTGTTTGTAACGGGCCTGTCGGGTGGGGACGCTTCTGCTATTGCAACCTATTGGAGTTCTAATAACAACACTTCCTTTAACAATATTACTGCAGCAACGCCCATTACAGATATCGGGATTGCGGCTGATTTGTTTTGGAGCACCAAAACATCTTCTACGTTCCCAACAAATCCTAGCTTTGTATTAGGGGCCGGAGTGGCCGGTGCCAATAACCTTAATAACTCAGCTAATTTTACCAATGCTAAATTGGGTAGTTTCTTTGACAAAACGATTACCTATCGAGGAGCGTTTGGAGCTACTGATTGGACAGATGGATGGGCGGAATTCCAACCTCTAAGCAAGGTCTATTAATCCTTTTCTTATAATTGCAAAAAGACCTGTCAATTGACAGGTCTTTTTATTTGTCCTTCACACATCCTGTTCTACTTTTACTTCATGAAAAAGACATTGTTCGTTGTTCTACTCGCCTTGGGAAGTTGCCAACCAAAAGGATATGGCCCAGATGAATATCTGACACCTGGAGAACAGGATGCGATTATGTGGTCAATTATTCGATACATCGGTCGTCCCCCGGAAGGCAGTTCATTTCAGAATTTATTTTCTGCTGAATTCGATGATTACTATCAGGAGCAACAGTCGTTCCACCGGCTTGATGCATTTTTCATAAAAGGGGATACGAGCTTTTTCCTTATCAGCCGAAGAGCTCCTAGCCTGGAAGACAAGCGGGTAACAACAGGAGGCAAATTGATTATCGGTGACGGTGGTAAGATAACTTATTACGAAGAAATTTTTCGAACGTATAAAATGAAAGAAGAGGAGTTAAAAGTAAAGGGGAACTTCTTGTTTGATCTAATGGTAAAAAATGGTGATTTAACCCGCTATCAGCGAGTCAATAACTCTGAAGAATACATCGAGTTCCCTGATCCTATCAATTACTATGACGTAAAAGATCGTAAGTGGAAAATCCGGGAGGCACCGACTAATTAATCTTCCGCTGCTTTTCTTTTTGCGATTCCAACACCTTTTTGATCTGAACGGAAGCCTGGGATACAGAGTCCTGGGCTTTTTTGTTGTCCACCAGCTTTTGCTTCAATACCGCCAGTTCCAGCGCGTTGGCTTCCAATGCTTTTTGTAACCGGATTTTCTCCGCTTCATTGGCAGCCAGTCGGGAAGTGAAATCTTTATTCTGATTTAACAACCGCTGTTGTTGTTTGTCCGTGGCCTCCAACGCCCGCTGGGTGTCATCGATTTGAGTTTGAACGCGATCTCTGTAAAACTTAACCGCAAACCGATAAGGCTGTTTTTCCAGTTCTGCCCGCACCTTTGCCACATCACTTTCGTTCCACTCGCTGTCTTTGATACCTACCCATACCACCGGTTGCGCTTCTGTCCCTTCCACTTTGCCATAGATCGTTCCTTTCGCATAAGGAGTAGCATCCACCACGGGTTCGGTCAGATAAAAATAGTCGCTGTTACTTCGGTACTTTCCCAATCCCTTCAGAAAATTCTCCCAGGCATTCTCTACCTCTTCTTTTTTGGCTTCCAACTTGACAGCATATCCTTCCAGTTTTTCGCCTTTAATGGTGGATGATTGACTTTTTGATTCAATGGATTGTGCCGAACAAAAAAGAGATCCGGCTAAAAAGAGATAAAAAAATAAAAACTTCCCGCGCATACGAATGTTACATTTAGTGTTCAAAGCTACTAAGAATGGTCAAAAACATACTCATTACCGGAGCCTCCGGTCTGGTAGGAACGCAACTTACCAGACATCTTCAGACGCAAGGTTTTTCGGTTTCCCATCTTGGACGAACCAAACGCTCGGGCACCGTTCCCTCGTTTGTATGGGATATAGACAAAGACTATGCCGATCCGGACGCCTTCAAAAATGCCGAAGTGGTTATCCATCTGGCCGGAGCCGGAGTGGCAGACCAGCGCTGGTCGGAAGCTCGTAAGAAAGAAATTCTGGAAAGCCGGACAAAATCCAGCCAACTGTTATGGAAAACACTCCACACCACCCCACATCACGTGAAAGCTGTAGTTTCTGCCAGTGCCGTTGGTTTTTATGGCTTCGATACAGGTGACGTTTGGCTCACGGAAGAAAGCAAAAACGGAACGGATTTTCTGGCCGATGTAACTCGTCAATGGGAGCAATGTGTAGATCAGATTTCTTTATTAGGAATTCGTGTTGCCAAACTTCGCATCGGTATTGTCTTGAGTAACCAGGGGGGAGCATTGGTTGAAATGGCTAAACCCATCAAGTGGGGAGTGGGGGCACCCCTGGGTACGGGTCGGCAATATCTGAGTTGGATACATATAGATGATTTGTGTAACATGTTTATTCATGCAGCTACCCATGAGTCGGTCAACGGAGCGTATAACGCTGTCGGCATGCAGCCGGTGCAAAACGAAACCTTTACGCGGCTGCTGGGGCAAGTGCTCAAAAAACCTTTGTGGCTGCCGAATGTACCTCCGGCCGTATTAAAAGTTTTGGTGGGCGAAATGGCAAACATCATTCTTGGCGGCAACAGAGTTTCGGCAGAAAAAATAAGAAACACGGGATTTGTCTTTCAACATACCGATCTGGAACCTACACTAAAACACCTGTATTCCGCGTGATGGAATATTAAACTATTTCCTATCTTTTCCGCAGGTTAACCAAGAATACATGAAGAACGGTAAGAAAAAGAAAGTGGATGACGAAGTGATTCAACAAGCGCTGGAAGAGGAACATCGCATCCGTAAAGCATTTAAAGATAAAGACTGGGCGGAGATCAAGAGTTCAGACTCGTGGGTGATCTTCAAGGTCATGAGCGAGTTTGTGGAAGGGTTTGAAAAGTTGGCGAAGATCGGTCCGTGTGTGACCATTTTCGGATCAGCCCGCATTAAGCCCAACAATCCCTATTATAAAATGGCAGAGGAGATTGCTTATCAACTGGTGCAGCAAGGATATGGCGTGGTGACAGGAGGAGGCCCTGGCATTATGGAGGCAGGGAATAAAGGTGCGCACCGTGCCGGAGGAAAGTCGGTGGGATTAAATATTTACTTACCCCACGAACAAAAAGGGAATCCCTACATTGACCCTGATAAACTCATCACGTTTGATTACTTCTTTGTGCGCAAAGTGATGTTTGTGAAGTATTCGCAAGGCTTTATCGTCATGCCGGGGGGCTTTGGCACCATTGATGAACTCAGCGAGGCCCTGACCTTGATTCAAACCAAGAAGATCGGACGCTTCCCGATTGTGTTGGTTGGAAAAAAATTCTGGGCAGGTATGATTGACTGGATCAAAGAAGTATTGGTCGATGAAAAAATGATTTCGCCCGAAGACCTGGATTTATTCAGCATGGTCGATACACCCGAGGAGGCGGTACAAGTCATCGATGATTTTTATGCGAAGTATTTACTATCGCCTAATTTCTAATGATGAGCACTATTCCTGGCAAATCTGATTCTCGGTTTTCCAGATAATTTTTTGGTCCCGTAAGTTTGATTGGAGTAAGTCAATCCCAATCATTCCTAAACTTTCGCCCTGACAATTTCGCACGATGGGAGGTGAAACATTACAGGCTGGACAACAAATGCTTGTGAAAAAAACGGTTATTCCCCGATACGTGGCGGTATACACGAATACATCATAGAGCATGGAGGGTGTCCGGTAGGCCTCGATTTCAGCTTTTAGCCATGGCAAATTTTCAACCGGATTGTTTCCGCCACATTCGGCCGGCAAACGCTCAGAATCCAGACTGGCTTCGGTGAGGTCACAACCCAGGCAAACGATCAAAAGGGAAAACACTAGTAATGAACGCATCATAGGTTATGATTTGATTTTGTTTAGATAGACCCAAAATCGCCTTCAGGAGTTGGAAGACTCCTGTTTTTTTAAAATAAATAGGCAAGCATGAAACTTTAATCGTAATATTACGATTAATAGACTATGGGACTGACCAAAACCGAAGAATTTAGCAAAACGCAAAATGAAGTAGCTAATCTGGCCAAAGCCCTGGGGCATCCGGCTCGCATTGCCATTTTGCAACACTTGATTAAAACCAAATCGTGTGTGTGTGGTGACATTGTGGAGGAATTACCGTTGTCGCAGTCGACTGTCTCGCAACATTTGAATGAGTTGAAGAAAACGGGCTGGATCAAAGGAAACATTGAGGGGCCAAGTGTATGCTACTGCATTGATGAGAAATCCTGGAGCAAGGCCAAGAAAACCATCATTGAATTATTAGAGAGTTACAAAGGCACACTTTGTTGCTGACCTATTTTTTTGATCAATTTCATCGCAATATTACGATAAGTGTATTTACAAACTAAAAACAAGAGCCATGCAAACAAACGAAGAACTTAAACAACTGGTGAAAGAAAAGTATAGCCAGATTGCGGATCAAAGCAAAACGACTAACGCCAGTAGTTGCTGTGGCGCTACCGGATGTGGCACCATCGATTATACTGTGATGGCTGACGACTATACCCAACTGGGTGGCTACGTGGCCGATGCCGATTTAGGACTAGGCTGCGGCTTGCCTACCGAATTTGCACAAATCAAAAAAGGAGATACGGTAGTAGACCTTGGTTCAGGAGCGGGTAATGATGCCTTTGTGGCGCGATCCATTGTGGGCGAGTCAGGTAAAGTAATCGGCATTGACTTCACTGACAAAATGATCGAAAAAGCACGGGCCAACGCGAAGAAGTTGAACTTTACCAACGTAGAGTTTCGTCAAGGAGATATCGAAAACATGCCGTTGGCCGGAAACGTGGCCGATGTAGTGGTGAGCAATTGTGTGCTGAATCTTGTACCGGATAAGAAGCAGGCTTTCGCTGAAACATTCCGCGTACTGAAAAAAGGCGGTCACTTCAGCGTGTCGGATATTGTGTTAGTGGGCGATTTGCCGGAAGGATTGCAAAAGAATGCGGAGATGTATGCAGGCTGTGTGTCAGGCGCCATTCAAAAAGAGGCATATGTCAAAATCATCAAAGAAGCCGGCTTTACAAACATCACACTGCAAAAAGAGAAGCGCATCACCTTACCTGATGAAATTTTGAAAGAGTATTTGTCGCCAGAGGCCATGCAAGACTTTAAAACAGGAGGGACGGGTATTTTCAGCATCACGGTGTATGCCGAGAAACCAGCCGCTTGCTGTGAGCCCGGATGTTGTAATTAATTTTGGGACCAGGCGTCTGACTCCTCCACGGCATCAGACGCCTGGTCGTGCTAAACGTACTAACAGATCATCCTTAACTGAATTTTTGCATGTTGAATCCCACCCTTCACGAAACTGTTGAAAAACTTGCCCTCCAGTTTGGTCAGATACCAACGAAACGAAAAGCGACATTGGCGGAATTGACCAACTTCATCCAACAGTCACCCAAAGGCCAAGCTGTTTACCTTAATTTTATTTGCACACACAATTCCCGCAGAAGTCACATGGCTCAACTTTGGGCGCAGGCAGCCGCGCATCATTTTCAGGTAAAAGATATCGTTTGCCTGTCGGGAGGAACGGAGGCCACCGCCTTTAATCCACGGGCGGTGAAAGCCATGCAGGATGCCGGTTTTAAAATCGCCCTAGAGAAACCGGGCGATAATCCGCTGTATCAGGTCAGTTATTCTCCAGAAGCCCCTTCCGTAGGTGTGTTTTCTAAAAGGTATGATGATGCTTTCAACAACAACCCCGGCTTTGCGGCCGTCATGACTTGTTCACATGCTGATGAAAACTGTCCGTTGGTGTTGGGAGCAAAAGGGCGTATCGCGATTACCTACGATGATCCCAAAGAATTTGATGGCACTCCGTTAGAATCTACCAGGTATGCCGAGCGCGTGGAACAGATTGGAAGAGAGATGTTGTATGCTTTTTCATTATTAAAAAAGTAATAGGGACTTGAACGTAGGAGTTGCGAAGTAATCAATTAAAGCCCCACTTGGGTGCTTCGCCTTTCCAGTAATACAGTGTCACGCCAGATGTTGTTCATCTTGCCTATCCTTTCGCGATAGCCAATCTTTCGGAAGCCACTTTGCTCATGTAATTTAAGGCTGGCCGTGTTTTCAGGAAAGATACCAGCCTGAAGTGTCCAGATGTTTTCTTTTTCGCTTTCACGGATGAGGGCCTCCAATAATTTTTTTCCGACACCTTTTCCACGTGCCTCCTGGCGAACATAAACACTCACTTCAGCCACACCGGCATACACACATCGCCCGGAGACAGGAGTAAGGGCCGCCCAGCTCACGAGTTGTCCGCTTTCATCGGTGGCCACCAGCCGACCCTGTGCAAGATGAGCCTGATCCCAATCTTCCCACCGGGGCGACTTTGTTTCGAAGGTAGCGTGACCGGTGGCTATGCCTTGCTCATAAATGTCCTGAACAGCCGGGTAATGCGCTGGCAAAAGTGCCTGAATCAACATTGAAAAGTCAATTTTATTTTAAAAATAGGAAATCCTGTCGCGACTAAGACATCGTATATCAAGGATGTCATCATAAAATCAATACTTTTATTAAAATTTTAACTGACCATTCATGGAGCATACGTACTACAACCCTGAGGACTTAAAGAAATTTGGCAATATTGCCGAGTGGGACAAAAATCTGGCTGATAAGTTCTTTTCATATTATGGTGATGTATTCAAAGAAGGCGACCTGACTGCCCGGGAAAAATCACTCATTGCTCTGGCCGTAGCACATACTGTTCAGTGCCCCTATTGCATCGATGCGTACACGCAAGATTCTCTGGAAAAAGGCGCTACCGAAAAGGCGATGATGGAGGCCATCCATGTAGCAGCCGCCATTCGCGGAGGCGCTTCCTTGGTGCATGGCGTCATGATGATGAACAAAGCCAAGAAACTTTCTATGTAAATTCGCTGTTGGAACAACATTGTTCGAAATTTCCAGGATCGAACAACGGATAATGAATAATTATTGAAATGATTAAATCCTTACACGCCCGTCATCATCAACTGGCTCAGCAAGAACGTCAAATAGAATTTCTTTCAAACGGTGTTTTTAAAAGCGGCAAACTCCCTTCTTTTCAAAAGAAAATAGCCCCGCTTGGATTTTCGCCACTCAAACCATCGAAGGTTGAAATCTTTCAGGTAAACGTAGGTTACATGTGTAACCAGGTGTGCAAACATTGCCATGTGGATGCCGGCCCCGACCGTAAAGAAATCATGACACGCGAGACGATGGAGAAATGTCTTGATGTTTTGGAGCAAACTAAAATCAAAACGCTGGACATCACAGGTGGGGCACCTGAAATGAACCCCGACTTCCGATATTTTGTGAGCGAGGCGCATAAACGCGGAGTGCAAGAAATCATTGTGCGCTCGAACCTCACCATCATCCGTGCCAATCCTAAATATTACGACCTGCCTCACTTTTTTAAAGAAAATAATGTACGGGTGTGCTCTTCGCTTCCATTTTATAGCGCAGACAAAACGGACCGCCAGCGAGGCGCGGGTGTTTTCAAAGATTCGATTGAAGCCTTGCAGCAACTGAATCAGGTAGGCTATGGCCAAGAGGGGAGTGGCTTCCTCCTGGACTTAGTATACAATCCGACCGGTGCCTTTTTGCCAGGTGACCAGAAAGCATTGGAGCGCGATTTTAAAAAAGAATTGAGAGACCATTTTGGTGTGGAGTTCAACAATTTGTTCACCATTACCAACATTCCCATCAGCCGATTCCTGGACTTTTTGATTGAATCGGGCAATTATGAGGAATACATGGAGAAACTGGTCAACGCTTTTAATCCGATGGCCGTGGCAGGGGTCATGTGTCGCAATACCATCTCGATCGATTGGCAAGGAAATCTTTATGATTGCGACTTCAACCAGATGCTCGGCCTCAAGACGGAACAGAAGGCAGGCCAACACATCAGCACGTTTGATGTAGGCCGACTGGAAGACCGCGAAATCGTTATTAACAATCATTGTTTTGCCTGCACCGCTGGGGCGGGAAGCAGTTGCCAGGGAGCCACTGCCTAGTATGCCAGATCAACGATTTCTTATTGCTGAAGTTTTCAGCGCGTTCCTCACTGTTTTCAATCTCTAAACTTTCATACCTTGAATACTTATCTCGAAACCACGCGCAACGTTTACAAAGAAGCAGCAGAAAATCCACAGGTGGGGTTATGTTGCACGACCACACCGGTATGGCAATTGCCCGGATTAAAGATTCCTAAAAAAATGCTTGACATGAATTATGGTTGCGGCAGCACAGTCAATCCGCGCGACCTGGTCAACGAACCTTCGATTCTATACGTGGGTGTTGGTGGAGGGATGGAATTGTTGCAATTTACCTACTTCAGCCGAAGAAAAGGAGGCGTAGTGGGTATTGATGTGGTTGATGAAATGCTCATGGCCAGTCGGCAAAATTTTGTGGAGGCTGAAAAACAAAATCCTTGGTTCAAGTCCGAATTTGTGGATTTACGTAAAGGTGATGCCTTGAATTTACCTGTACCAGATGGTTCGATCGATGTGGCTGCTCAAAATTGCCTCTTCAATATATTTACACATGAAGATTTGAAACTGGCCTTGAGTGAAATGTATCGTGTGCTGAAACCTCATGGCAGATTAGTTCTTTCAGATCCTACCTGCGAAACTGAAATGCCAGAGTCATTGAAAAAAGACGAACGTCTTCGTGCCTTATGTTTAAGTGGGGCCTTACCTCTGAAGGAGTACATAAAAATGATAACCGATGTTGGCTTTGGCACGGTAGAGATTCGCGCCAAAAGACCTTACCGTTTACTCGACCCCTCGCATTATGATACCAACGAACTGATCTATATCGAAAGCGTGGAAGTGTGTGCCATCAAAGACCCCATGCCAAAAGATGGCCCGTGTGTTTTTACAGGCAAAACGGCTATCTATTATGGGAGCGAAGAGTATTTTGACGACACGAAAGGTCATACCCTTTTGCAAAACCAACCACTGGCCATTTGCGATAAAACGGCAGCGGCTTTACAAAGCCTCCATCGCCCCGATATCTTTATTTCTGACTCCACGTGGTTTTACGATGGGGGTGGGTGCTGCTAGAATATCTAACTGAATAGGGATAAACTGTCTAACCATTATATTTACCCTCGCATGGTCTTTGGCTCCCGAACAGACATGTAGCGATAGTTAAAAAGATGAATCATGAATTGGATTGAAATAGCTGGACACCTCGGAGCCCTCTTAAGCAGCGTGACCTTTATCCCACAAGTGTATAAAGCGTGGCAAACGAAAAGTGTGGGGGACTTAAGTCTGGCCATGATGTTCATTGTTTTTACCAGTACATTGATTTGGTTGGTTTACGGAATAGCCTTGGGGTTATGGCCGGTCATTCTGGCCAACGGTGTTATCGGAGTCCTCAGCGCGTTGCTGATTTATTTTAAATTTACGTTTCCAAAAAAATAGCGCTTGTTCGCTTATTAAACTCATTCCAAACCATGCTGAACGAGATAAAAGAAGCCACGGATTATTTAAAAAAACATGGCATTACCAACCCTGAAATAGGAGTCATTCTGGGAACCGGATTAGGAAATCTTTTTGTGAAAGAGATTAAAAATCCGATGGAGATCAACTATAACTCCATTCCTCACTTTCCGTCCTCTACGGTCGAGTTTCACAAGGGGAAACTGATCTACGGAGACATCCGGGGGAAGAAAGTACTAGCCATGCAGGGTCGTTTTCATTTCTACGAAGGATACAGCATGCAGCAAATAACATTACCCGTACGGGTGATGAAGATTTTAGGCGTGGAGCAGTTGCTCATTTCCAATGCAGCCGGTAATATGAATCTAAAATGGAAGAAGGGTGATTTGATGCTGATTGATGATCACATCAACCTCTTGCCGGATAATCCTCTGCGCGGACCTAACTACGAAAAATTTGGCCCCCGCTTTCCGGATATGAGTCAACCCTACTCGGCCAAACTGAATAAAAAACTTGTCGCCATCGCCAAAAAGGAAAAAGTAAAATTGCACAAAGGAGTTTATGTAGGAGTGATGGGCCCTAATCTGGAAACCCGTGCGGAGTACCGCTTTTTGCATCGGATCGGGGCGGATGCGGTGGGCATGAGTACGGTGCCTGAAGTCATTGTAGCTAATCACATGGGGTTACCGTGTTGCGCCATCTCTGTTTTAACGGATGACTGCGATCCAGATAACCTTAAGCCAGCCAACATTTCCGAGATAATCGAAATTGCCGGCAAAGCGGAAAAAAAACTGACCAGGCTTTATGTAGAACTCATTGCCCGGTTGTAAGATCTCAAAGCCTAACAATTTGAACAACTAGCCTAGAAGTCGATTTGAAAGCTAGAACTGCCTTCGAGTGCCTCAGGCTGACAGTATCTTGTGTTTTTGAGATTCTAGTAAAGATAAACCCCCAACTACTGGAGCCGGGGGTTTCACACACACCTGTTTTATCCTCAACTAACTCAACAGGCTTTTTCCTTTATTTAAATGTGATGTTGAGCGCACTTACTTCTGCCGGGTTAAAAGGAGTAAGAGTTTCAATTCTTCCGGCCAGGGATGTCCAATCTGCTCCGGGAGATTCACCCCCTTGAATAAATCCATTTTTTCCAAAGTAGCCCGGTGCAGATGTATGACTAAGATAGGCAGCCAAAAGCTCCTGGTCAATGTTGGGCCAGGCCGTGGTAATCTCCTGCTGAAATACCTGGCGAATAGAATTCACCTTTAAAAGGGTTTCCCGATCGGTGCTATTTACCGAACTTAGAGGGAGTCCTACTTCGGCTACGCCTATTTCTTTTGTTTCATTTCCAGAGGCGACAAATGCCCAATTAAATGCCTGTGTTCCGGTGAAGAACAGCGCGTTGGGATGATGACTGTTTCCGTAAACGTCTACCACATCACCTTTTCTACCCGCAAACATACGAAGGGTGCGTATGGAATATGGATCCTCTAAAGGGTTAGCTAAAGGCAATCCGGAAATGAGTACTTCCATCTGTGCATCATATCCACGTTCACCACCTTCTTCATAGTTAATCCGGAAAACGGCTTCAGGCGCATCTGCATGAGCTACCCGATCGGCATTAAACAATTTGACAATGGCTACACCCTTGATGGGAGCTTCTTTGTTCCAAAAGAGTTGAAGTGCTTTACCGCCATCCGGTTGGGAAGCCGCATCAACATCTGTGATCGTCAATAAATAATCCCACGATTGCCCCTCATAGGAAACATTCGTTTCAACGGAAACATTTTTGACGCGATTGTCGTCTTCGCTGATGTAGGTAAAAGATAACACCCGATCAATATTGTATTGACGGATACCCCCCAGAAATTCGTTTACAAATTCACTCGCCTGTTCGCCCACATAAATAAAAGTGGCCAGATTCAAATATACATCATTGCCTACCAGGGTATCTTCTTTTGATCGGCCACCGGCTCGCCCCAAACTGCCGGAGGATACCAGCGTGTTGGGAATATCTACTTTAAATCGTTCCGGCAAGAGGTCACGTTTGACAGACACAGGCTCGGTGTTTTCGCAAGCTGTAAAGGTCATAAACAGACTCAGTGCCAAAACAAGACTGCTAATGGATTTTATTTTCATGGTTTTTAATTTTTAGTAAAATGATTCGTTTTCAGGCCTTCGCTGTTAAAACACAACACTGGACTAAAACCCTTACGTGCTCTTGAAAAATTTTTGATGGATTGAATTAACAGCTCAGCCGCTTTTTACTTCTTTTGGAAGTCACCTAAAACCCCTAGTTTCATTCCTGCACTCGTATGGTATCGGAAAGAACGGAGGTCACAGCAAAGTAACCGATGGCTCCCGAAGTTAAATTAGTAGGCGCATTGGCGGGCTCCACGTCAAACGCTCCTCCCCGCCATTCAGTTTCTGATAAGATGGCACGCAAGTATTTGCGATATCCTTCACTTACCGAGTGCTTCTTCCGAATCACGACCGTATTGATTGGAAAAAGAAACGTTTCCTTTTCCGGCCGGAATACTTCGTTTGCGTCAATGGTTTTTAAATCATAGTAAACCAACAGGCCTTCACAAAATGAGTTTGCCTGACATTGCGGGGTATGACGCCAATTTATCTGATGGACGATGTAATTAGCCTGATCGCCCGATGGATTGAATGTTAACTCAAAATTCAGGTCATCAGCCGACTGATAACGGATATCGGGTAAAGGTTCTACACCCACCGACCGGTCAATGGCATCAAAGGTCAGACCTCTGTATTCAATTTGTAAACGATAGTCACGTCCGGACACGGCAGGGAATGGTTGTGAAAAATATTCGCCTGATCCGGCTATCTTCTCCGTCAGCAAATAGAGGCTACTACCATCGGTGATCGAAATCAAGGCTCCGGTAGCCGGGATGGGTAACCCATTTTGCCGCTGATAAGGAAGTGTCAGTTTTACTCTTTGTGGAATACTCTCATTGGTTAATACAGCTTCTACCGCCACGGTGTTTACGTTCTCAGATAAGAGTGAATAGTCGATCGGCTCCTGGCAGGATATCGCGACCATCCATAGAAGAAAAGTCAATCTTTTGATCATCGCCATTTGAAATGATAGGATAGGGAAGGAACCCATTGAAAGAGATACAGTTGCGAAGTGGTTCGTTGGGCATTTAGCAGGTTTGAAGGAATTCGAAAGATGCCGTCTTCCCCTTCTGTTTGATTAAAGTTGATGAATACCGGGTTTTTACGAGCATAAAAATTGTAGATAGATAATGACAACGTATGTTGGAATTTTTTCTCCTGGCTTTTATTTAACTTGAATAAAGCAGAAACATCCATGCGGTGATAGTCTGGAAGACGATCATTGTTTCGTTGACCATAGAGAGGTACTTCCAATCCGTTGAATTGATAAAATGAAACGGGAGAAGAAAATGGAGCGCCACTCACATAATTCCAGTTTACTCCTAACGTCCATCGATGACTAACATCATACGTTAACATGGTGTTTACCTGGTGAGGGCGGTCAAAAAAAGCGTTGAATTCCCGACCACCGTTAACACCATCAAAAGTACGTTTGGCCCGGGCATAACTATACCCTAACCAGCCGCGTAATCGACCTGTTTCCTTTTTAGCCAAAAATTCTACTCCATAAGCTTTGCCCTGACCAAACCGAAGTTCACGCTCCACCAGGGGGTTAAGAAGCGTTTCAGCATGATCCTCGTATTCAATCTGGTTATCAAGTATTTTATAAAACCCTTCGGCACTCAAATCAATACCAGTTGCTACAAGACTGTGATAATACCCCACCACCCACTGGTTAGCGATCTGAGGTTTGATGTTTTGGCTGCTCGGCAACCACACTTCCAACGAAGTAAAAGGGCTGGTGGTGTTAATGATCTGGTGCATGTTTTGTACTGTGCGGGTGTAACTAAATTTGACGGACGATTGTGCCGAGGGAGCATACGATGCTGTGAATCGTGGTTCAGCATTTAAAAATTGAATGTACCGTTCTCCCGATTGATATCGGAGAGTATCGATGACGTTTCCCGTTTCATCAAAATCAAACTCAAATGCTTCTCCTACATTTGCCCAGTGGGTGAATCGCAAGCCATACGTAAGTGACCATCGCTCGGATACGTTTACCTGATGATTGCCATACATTACTAATTCACTTGAATTACGGATGGATAAAACAGGAACAGTACTCACATTTTGATCGCTTCGGATATTTCCAGGATCAAAGAAGTATCCAAAAACCCCCAGCCCCCCTGAAATTTCATTGCGTGGATTTTTAAAATAGGTGAGATCTGATTTTAATTGAAGATTGGCGATTTGCGAGTTCCATCGCGTATTGGTGCTGCGATCAGTAAATAACTCGTATCGATACCCGCTGACCGATGCCGTTGTATTGGCGAACAGTTTGTCCGAGAAAAGATGATTCCACCGAAGGGTAGAAGCTAAATTTGACCAACGAATACCTGCATTCCCTGCGAAATAGTTGTCACTCCCGGAAGTAAGAGAAAAGAAGATTCTATTGCTCTGATTGATATCAACGTTTAACTTACCTGTAAAATCAGTAAATCGAAACTGATCAATATCCTGATTTCCTAGCTGGGCCAACCACTTGAGTCGACTAAATCGGGTGGATACCAAGAACGAACTTTTGTTTTTCTTAATTGGTCCCTCCACTCCAATCTTATTCGAAACTAACCCCACGCTCCCCCACCATTGAAAATGTTGATCGTTTCCTTTTTTGGTGCGAATGTCGAGAACAGATGATATTCTCCCACCCAAAGATGCCGGCATATCACCTTTATACAAAGTCATGTCATTGATGGCATCCGGAATGATCGATGAAAAAAGCCCTAGCAAGTGGGCAGGATTATAAATGGGGGCGTCATCTACTAAAATCAGATTTTGATCTCGCTGTCCTCCCCGCACATAGTAAAACGTTGATCCATCAGAGTGAGATTTTACACCAGGTACAGATTCCAATGATTTTATCACATCCGTCTCCCCCAGGAGGGACGGTCTTTCCTGAATAGCCTCCGGTTGAACGGAAATGTTCCCTGTCTGGGGAACTTCGGGCAGATCCGAAACCCCGGCACGGATGATAACCGGTTGCAAAAGTGGCGAGGTTTCTTGTAAGTAAACATTTTGTGATTTCGAAGTGGCTAAATCAATTTGGGTTACCTCATTCTTATATCCGATAAAGGAATACTGAACCTCGTAGATGCCCGTATCCACCGTCAAGGAGTAGAACCCAAAACTATTGGCCACTGCACCCTGACCGATCAGGGGGAGATAGATCGTGGCACCGATCATGGCTTCCCCGGTGGAGCGATCTTTGACATACCCACTCAGCGTGCTTTTCTTCTGACCGGCAGAACTTGTTTCGGGTACTGGTTGCAAAACAAACTGCCCTTCGATATAGGTATATTGAAGGGGTACTTGCTGGATGATTTTCTTTAAAACTTGTTCAATCGTTTCGTTAGCAGCCTGGATACTGATTTTTTTTTCCAGGGGAAGTTTTTTGGGATTGTACGAAAAACGAACACCGGCTGTGTTTTCCAGTTGACGAAGCGTTTCCTTGAGCGTCTGGTCAACTATTTGAAAGGTCACTTTTTGAGATAATCCATCTTGTGCGTACGTGGCAAAAGAAAAGCTGCCAAGGACGCAGAGAAGCAGACATCTGATCCAGGAGTGTGGCACACCGACTTCCATGATTTAGAAGTAGTTTAACAGCCTGTTTTGGTAATGATCCATTTTCCTTCTTCTGTTTGAACGGTCAGATGCAAGGTGTTTTCCAAAATGATCATGATAGACTCAAGTGATTGCTGACTAAATCTGGCGGTGACCTGACAGGTAGCCGACACGGAATTTGTCAACTCTATGGTCACTCCATACGTTCGTTGAAGTGTTTCCACGACAGTTTCCAAAGGCGTGGCTTCAAATATCAATTCACGGGTTTTCCAGGCAAGATAGTTTGGATCGGTATTTATGATTGGCAGGATGGGCTTGCCAGGGTAATATCGGGCACGTTCGCCCGCTTTTAACCGAACTTGCTGATGGGCGGCTTCAAACGACACAAGGCCGCTGGTAACAATTACTTCCATTCCGTAATCGTGCGACTGAGAAACCGTAAAGGATGTCCCCAATACTTCCACGAGGCCGGTTTGGGTGAAGATGCGGAAAGGTTTATGAGGATCTCGCGTAACATCAAAATACGCCTCTCCCTGAAGAGTAACTTTACGATCCGCCTCATTAAACGATGCGTGGCAAACCAACGATGAGAACCGGTTCAAAACAACCTTGGATCCGTCTGGTAATACAATTTCCTGTGTGTTTGCCTGGGTTTCATAGCGAAGATCATTGGTGGTAAAGACAAAAAAGTAAACCAAAGCCGCGGAAACTGTAAACAAAACCACCGCTGCTGCCACCTTCCACACAAGAGATATCGAAAACGAGCGACTCTGGCGAGAGTTGGATTGAATTCGATCGTTCAGCTTAGTCCATTCCGCATCAAGATCAATATTTAATTCAATCGGGGACTTGTGCTGATAGTGTAACCCGGACAGTTCATATGCCCGCATCAATTGCTTGATGTGTTGGTCATTGGCCGGAGATTGTAGTCGCCAGCGTTCCAACTCAGCGTGATCCGCTGGAGTAGCCTCTCCGGCCACCAGACGGGCAATTAATTCATCTATATGGTTTTCACGGTTATTCACCTGACGCTAAAACACGTAAAACATCTGCAACCCTTACTACCATTTCCATAAAATTAAAAGTAGTAAAAACTTGTCCAACTGATGGCGCATGACACCCAGCGCTTTGCTCATTTGAGCTTCCACTGTTTTTACCGAAATGCCTAATTGTTCAGCGATTTGAGCATATTTCAGTCCTTCTTTTCTACTCAGTTCAAATATCTCGCGGCATTTTTCCGGTAACGATTGGATGGCAAACTCAATTTCCCGCTCCAACTCATTTGTTTCAATACTTCTTTCTTCGGTTTGTAAAGCATGTTCAGAGATGGACTCTATACGAACCATTTTTCGGTGATCCCGGATACGGTTCAGACAGCGGTTGCGCACTGCGGTATACAAATAACTTCGGTAATTCGTATCGGGCGGCAGTTGTTCCATTTTTTCCCAAACATGGACAAATACATCGTGAACAATGCCCTTGGCTTCGTCCGGATCTGAAACAAACTGAACAGAAAAACGGCATAAAGGCGTAAACCATTCGCGAAAAAGTTGTTCAAATTGATGTTTATGAATGTTGGGCAATCAGACTAAAATTAGAACCGATGAAAGATATGCAAATTTGATTTGACCGCTTATCCTATCATGTAAACACATCTTTGCCATATCCGTAACGACTGTTAGCTTTGAACTCAATTTAATCTCCAAATAACAATTATGCTTCGTTATGTACTTTGTATGGCGCTTGTAGGTTTGATCGGTGCCAGCCCTTCATGGGCCCAAAAATCAAAAAAAAATGCTAAAGAAAAGGCTCCTGCGTCATCCGCCAAGGCTGACACCACCAAGCGGAAAGGACCCGCTGGCGGGCTTCAATCCTTTAAACAGCTGGTAGGTAAGGCAAAAACCCAAAAAGGACTTTTTACCGTTCATAAAGTTAACGAGGACTACTACTTTGAAATTCCCGACTCGCTTATGGGTCGTGAGTTTATGACGGTTACCCGGTTTGCCAAAACGCCCACAGGCGCGGGATATGGTGGTGAGGAAGAGAACAGACAAGTGATGAGATGGGAACGGGGACCCAATAACAAACTGTTTTTGCGTGCCTCTCTTTTCATCAATGCCAGCGGAGATAGCACCAAACCGATTCTTCAGGCCGTGAGAAATTCCAATCTTGATCCCATTGCTGCTTCTTTTGATCTAAAATCCATTCGAAAGGATACCTCTGTGGTGATTAATGTGACCGATTTTTTCAAGGGTGACAATCAGCTCATCTCACTCGATCCACAAACCAAACGAAGATTTAACCTGACTAATATCCAGAATGACCGCTCTTACATTCAATGGGTCAAGACTTTTCCCATCAACACAGAAGTACGAATGGTCAAAACGTTTACCTCTGTTTTACCTCCGCCTTCCGCGGGTCCTCAGCAAACTATTGTGTTGCCTGCGGGTGGAACCACCGGTGTAGTAACAGTAGAATTGAACGCCTCCATGATTTTACTTCCCAAAGTACCAGCCCGCAAGCGACTGTTTGATCCCAGGGTTGGATATTTTGCCACAGGATTTACCACCTACGGGGAGGAATCACAAAAAGCGGAAACAGAAATTTTTGCTGTTCGCTGGCGGTTAGAACCGAAGCCTCAGGATATCGAAAAAATGAAACGTGGCGAACTGGTGGAGCCCATCAAACCCATAGTTTTTTACATCGATCCGGCTACTCCGGTGCAGTGGAGAAAATATTTAAAACTGGGGGTGGAAGATTGGCAAAAAGCCTTTGAACAAGCCGGATTTAAAAACGCTATTCTGGCCAAAGAGTTAGCCCCGGGAGATAGCAGCATCAGCACAGAAGATGCTCGCTATTCATTTATCCGATACTTCGCATCAGATATTCAAAACGCCTATGGTCCAAATGTACATGATCCCCGGTCGGGTGAAATCATCGAAAGTCATATCGGATGGTATCATAATGTCATGAGCCTGTTGAATAGTTGGTATACCATTCAAACCGCAGCGGTGGATTCGCGGGCACGCAGACCAAAATTTGACGAAGAGTTGATGGGACAATTGATCCGGTTTGTTTCAGCTCACGAAGTAGGTCATACCCTTGGATTGCGTCATAACTTTGGCTCGAGCCATTCTACCCCGGTAGAAAAATTGCGTGACAAAGAGTATCAGGCTAAACATGGACACACCCCTTCCATCATGGACTACGCCCGTTTCAATTATGTTGCACAGCCGGAGGACGGAGTGACAAATCTGTTCCCCGGGGTGGGCGCCTATGATCGATGGGCAATAGAGTGGGCCTATAAACCCATCTTTGGTACGCAAAGTGCAGAAGAGGATAAAAAAATACTCAACAAATGGGTGCTGGCCAAAGCTGGTGATCCCGTGTATTGGTTTGGAACCGAAATTAATTCTTATGACCCCCGGTCACAGAGTGAAGACATTGGCAACAACGCCATGCTTGCCAGTGACTACGGTATTAAAAACCTGAAACGCATTCTTCCCAATCTGAAAGAGTGGTACAAAGAAGAAGCGGAAGACTATGGAAAACTAAACGAAATGTATGGTCAGTTGGTAGGACAATACCGAAGGTACATGGGCCACGTGACCAAATACGTAGGAGGGGTATATGAAACTCCTAAAACATATGAACAGGCAGGCGTGGTGTATGAACCGACTCCCAAAAATCTACAGAAAGATGCAGTTGCTTTTTTGAACCGGCAGTTGTTTGAAACTCCTACGTGGATGCTGGATCCAAACGTGCTTAGCCTGATCCGGCCAGGTTCGGGAGTGGAGCAACTTCGTCAGGTACAGGAAGCAACTTTGAATACCTTATATGATTATGCACGCATGCAACGATTGATTGAAACCAGCGCAGCAAACGTCAATGCATATGGCCTGGATGATATGTTTACCGATGTCCGGAAAGGTATCTGGTCTGAATTGAGAATGCGAAAAGCCATTGATCCTTTTCGGAGAAACCTACAAAAGGTACATGTGGAGAAACTCATATCGTTGCTCAATCCACCTGCTACGCCACCCCCTGCTGGTTTTGGATTTTTTAGTCCGTTCTTCCCGGCTTCTCCGGCCTCCCCGGTTGCGGATCCCAAGAAGAGTGACGTGATCTCCCTGGCCAGGGGTCATTTGATAGACCTGAAAGCAGAAGTGAATGCTGCGCTTCCCTCGGTGTCTGATAAGATGAGCCGCTATCATTTACAAGATGTTCAAAGTCGGATCAATCGGGCTTTGGAACCTAAATAATAATTTTCATAACAAGAGAGCAGAAGCCTGTGGTAACTACCACAGGCTTTTTTCTTGTGTTTGGACCCAAGGTTTAGATACATAAACTGTCTTCTTTTTTGGTACTTTAGCAACGATGACTGCTGAACGACTCCGACTGATTGAAGACCGGGACAAAAAGAAAAACTGGCGTTTGTGGGGCCCCTATCTGGCCGACCGTCAATGGGGCACTGTGCGGGAGGATTATAGCGCCCATGGCGATGCCTGGAACTATGTTTCTCACGACATGGCCCGCAGCAAAGCCTATCGCTGGGGGGAGGATGGAATCGGTGGAATATCAGATGAACAACAAAGCCTCTGTTTTGCGGTGGCCTGTTGGAATAAAAAAGACCCCATTCTAAAGGAACGTTTTTTTGGACTAACCAACCCGGAAGGAAATCATGGGGAGGACGTCAAGGAACTTTACTACTACCTGGATGGTCTTCCCACTCATGCATACATGAAGATGCTATACAAGTATCCGCAGGAAAGTTTTCCGTATCAGTTATTGGTCGAAGAAAATCGCAAGAGAGGAAAATCAGATCGAGAGTACGAATTGCTGGATACGGAGATATTCAATGAAAACAAATACTTTGATATCACGATTGAGTACGCAAAGGCGGATGTGGATGATGTGTTGATCCAAATCACCGTGGTCAATCGTGGCAAAAAGGCCGCGTCCATCGAAATGATTCCAACACTCTGGTTTCGAAACACATGGGCCTGGAACCCGACTGAAGAAAAGCCACAGATTTTTTTAGATGATGCTCTTCGGCTAAAAACCAGTCATGCACATCTGGGCGACTATTATCTGTATTGCGAAGAAAAGGCAGAAGCACTGTTTTGCGAAAACGAAACCAACACCCAGCGATTATATCGGCAAACAAAAGCCGGCACTTTTAAAGATGGGTTGAATGACTATATCATTCATCAAAAAAAGGAAGCCATCAATCACGATCATCAAGGCACCAAAGCCGCCTTTCGCATACCCGTAACACTCAAGGGCGGAGCTACGCAGACCATCCGTCTCCGGTTAACCAGAACCTTCCAGGCCAAACCGTTTGACTCTTTTGAAAAATTGTTTCAACTCCGGCAGCAGGAAACAGATATGTTTTACAAACACATGCAAAAGGATATCGCGGATGCCGGGGAACGAGCCATTCATCGGCAGGCTCTGGCTGGCATGTTGTGGAGCAAACAGTTCTATTACTATGACGTGGATGTCTGGCTAAAAGGAGATGAGGGGCAGCCTATTCCTCCGGAAGCACGCAAGCGGGGACGTAACCACGAATGGAATCATTTAAACAACGCTGACATCATTTCCATGCCCGACAAATGGGAGTATCCCTGGTACGCTGCCTGGGATCTGGCCTTTCATGCCATTCCATTTGCCATGATCGACCCTGAGTTTGCGAAACAACAAATGCTCCTGCTCACCAAAGAATGGTACATGCATCCCAACGGTCAGCTACCAGCCTATGAATGGGCCTTTAGTGATGTTAATCCTCCCGTACATGCCTGGGCTGCCTGGCGGGTGTATAAAATTGACCGCGACATTCAGGGGGCTGTGGCCGATCGCAAATTTCTGGAAGAACTTTTTCACAAACTTCTGCTCAATTTCACCTGGTGGATCAACAAAAAGGACAGCAACGGCAACAATATTTTCCAGGGAGGATTTTTGGGAATGGATAACATAGGTGTGTTTGATCGCAGTAGCACACATTTGCCTACCGGTGGTTATATCGAGCAATCCGATGGTACCAGTTGGATGGCCATGTTTACCCTGAACATGCTCCGGATTTCGTTGGAACTGGCAAAAGAAAATCCGACTTATGAAAGTTTAGCCACCAAGTTCTTCGAACACTTTCTCTACATCGCAGGGGCCATGGCCAATATCAGCAAAGAAGGTATTGATTTGTGGGATGAAGAAGATGAATTTTTTTATGACGTGTTGCATTTGCCTACCCATGAGCGAATGAAGTTGAAGGTGCGTTCCATGGTGGGATTGATTCCCTTGTTTGCTGTGGAAGTATTGGATGAAGAAGTGTTTCAAAAAATGCCGGGATTTACCACCCGATTGGATTGGTTTTTGCGCAACCGACCGGATCTGGCCAACTTGATTTCGCGTTGGGGTGAGCGTGGTAAAAATCAACGGCACCTCCTGTCGCTTCTTCGGGGCCACCGAATGAAGTGTCTCCTGAAACGAATGTTGGATGAACGGGAGTTTCTATCTCCCTACGGAGTTCGTGCACTTTCGCGTATTCATTGGGATCAACCATATCGACTCAAGGCCAATGGCATGGAGTTTCAGGTGAAATATCAGCCAGGCGAAAGCGACTCCCACATGTTTGGCGGAAATTCCAACTGGCGCGGACCGATTTGGTTCCCCATGAATTTCCTCATCATTGAATCACTCCAGCGCTTTCATCATTACTATGGTGATGATTTTACGGTAGAATATCCAACCGGATCCGGAAAGTTTATGACGCTGAGAGACATTGCTTCAGATTTATCGCAGCGGATGGTAAGGTTGTTCAAAAAGAACAGTCAGGGCCTTCGCCCGATTCATGGCAACAATCAAATACTTCAACACCATCCGGATTTCAGTGAACATTTACTATTTCATGAATATTTCGATGGCGACACGGGACGTGGCCTGGGGGCCAATCATCAAACCGGTTGGACCGGGTTGGTTGCCAAGTTGATTCAACCGTTACAATCGCGTAAGCGCAAACCTTCTTAATACATTTAATCAAGAGGTACAGTGAGTGATCATTCAAATTCTATTCTTATGAACATATCCATGTTAGGTTCGGGTTTTATTGGACGCTTTTATGCAGATTCCCTTCAGGGATATCGCAGCCGCGATAAACTCGTTGCCATCTATTCCAGAAAAAAAGAAAGTGCAGACAAATTTGCCAACGACTATCAGGTAGCCTTTGCGACCACCGTTATGGAAGAAGCGATCGCCCGGCCCGAGGTGGATGTCGTCTGTATTTCATTGCCCAATCATTTACATGAGGAGGCAGTCCTGCTTTGTTGTAAACACCAAAAGGCGGTGATGACCACCAAACCCTTGGGCAGAAATGCATCCGAAGGACTGCGGATGTTAGAAGCGGTAGAAAAAGCAGGGATTTTCAATGGCTACCTCGAAGATCTGGTCTATACACCTAAGTTTATAAAAGCCGAAGAAAGTGTCCGCAAAGGTTCTCTGGGAAGAATACTCTGGGCCAAGTCACGGGAAACACATCCGGGGCCACACAGCGATTGGTTTTGGGATATGGAACTGGCGGGCGGTGGATGCATTCTGGATTTGGGATGTCACTGTGTCGAAATCACAAGAAGTTATATCGGGAAAGATATCCGTCCGGTGGAGGTGATGTGTTGGGCCGATACTCAGGTAAAACCGATTGAAGCAGAAGATCACGCCATCGGGCTAGTCAAGTATGAAAATGGCGCCATCGGTCAGTTTGAAGTAAGCTGGACTTTTAGGGGCGGGCTAGACTTGCGCGATGAAGTCATGGGAAGCGAGGGTACCATCTGGATCAATAGTTTTTTACGCACCGGATTTGAAATGTTCACCAGCGGAAAAGGAGCAGACTATGTAGCGGAGAAAGCTGAAAGTAATACCGGATGGTTGTTTCCGGTAGGGGATGAATTGAACGAGCTCGGCTACAATCATATGTTTATGGATATGTTTAACGCCCTGGAGAAAGGAAATGCTCCCAAGGAAACGTTTTATGACGGGTATGTGGTGAATGCCATTTTGGATGCGGCCTACAAAAGCGCGAAGACCAAACAATGGGAACCGGTTACGTTAGATATCTGGCGCGGCAAAACAGGGGTAAGCAAAGATAGCCATCTGGTGGAGTACGATGCCGATCATTACCTGGTGAAAGAAGAAGTAACGCACTATGGAGCGAAGAAAGTAATTATCAAACATAAAAAGACAGGAGTCATCAGCGAACGTACCTTAGCCTAAGATGTTTTAGTAGGCGACAGGCGTAAAAAGCTATAAAAGAATTTGTTTCATGCGAAGTCGTGCACCGATAACACGTCATTTAAAAATAGCCTGAAAGGCTTCTGACATTTTATGCCGGGAATATTTTTCTTCGGCTAACTGGCGGGCGGCCGCCTGGGCGCGATGAAGAAGTTCTGGTTGATTCAGGTAAGGTAAAACTTTAGTAAGAAAAGTGGAGGGGTCGCGGCCATCCACATACACTCCGCACCCCTTATCTTCAATTTCGGTGCGGATCCATCCGCCAAAGTTAATGAGGATGAGTTTGCCGGCTGCCAGCGCATCAAAGTACTTGTTAGGAGAGCCGGTTTCCAGCACCGGTACAGGCAAATAGCTAATGAAACAAGCATCAGTCACCCGCATAATTTTTTGAACACTTTCACGATTACCAAAAGGCAAGAACATCACATTTGTCAACCCTTCGTTTTCCTTTCGTTTTTTCAGGTGATGAAGCATGGCCCCCTCCCCGACAATGACAAACCGTAGGTGTTCCTGACCCTTACAATGAGCTGCGCAATCCAACATAAAGTCAAGTCCATTGGCAAAGCCAATGGCACCGATATAAGAGATAACAAATTTCTCCTGCAAATCCCAGGCAGTCGCTAATTCCTCCAGCCTGGGTTCTGGTTGATAGCAATCTGTATCGGCCATGTTAAAAATCAAATGGACTTTCTTGTTTGGTATTTTTGCTTGAATGTCCTTTTGGATGGCGGGAGATAAGGCTACGATCGAATCAGCTTCCTGGTAGATTCGCTTCTCCATCCGGTAAAGAAATTTTTGCAACCACGGATTTTTCACAAAGCCCAGTTGAATGGGAGCTTCCGGCCATAAATCACCTACTTCGAAAAGGAAGGGCACGCCTGTGCGCCTCTTTAACCACATGGCAGTGATCCCTACCGTCAGTGGTACCGAAATGGCATAACAATAGGCAACATTTTTCTCCTGACGCGCTGCCCGCCCGGCCAGCCACATATACTTGCCGAAAGACCATACCCGCGCAAAAAAACCAAAACGATTATCATAGTCCACCGAAACGTATCGAACAGCGATTCCTTCTTCGGTAATTTTCCGATGAGAATCACCACCAGAGATAACAATCACTTCATGTCCGGCCTCCACCAATGCCTTGGCGAGGTAGTACGATCGGATCGCACCACCTTGTCCGGGGAATCTGAAGTGTTGATGCAGAATCACGATTTTCACGGTGCAAAAGAAATGAAAAGGCTACAGATTAAAGGATACTCCTTCCTTTTTTCGTAGCTTTTCGGGTGCAAATTCAGCTCCAACGTATTTCACATCGCTATGCCGAGCGAACGGTTCTTACGAATGTCTCGCTCACCTTTGCCCATCAAAAAATAACAGCATTGATTGGGAGAAGTGGGAGTGGGAAATCCACGCTGCTGCGCACGGTGAATGGTCTGATCCAGCCTACCGAAGGCGAAGTCAGGCTTCAGGGTCAGTTGTTTAACTATTCAGATCCTTCCCGCGAGCGGCTGAAGATGGGATACGTTGTTCAGGGGGTTGGATTGTTTCCCCACCTAACGGTGAGTCAAAATATTGCTATCGCCTCCCGACTGCAAAAACAAAAATCGGATCTGCCAAAAAGAGTATCTGACCTACTTGCGCAAGTGGGACTATCACCCTCCTATCAATCCAAGTTTCCTCATGAGTTGTCAGGAGGAGAGCAACAACGGGTCGGGTTATGCCGGGCATTGTTTTTAGACCCGCCAGTACTTTTGATGGATGAACCTTTTGGTGCATTGGACCCCATCACCCGGTATGAAATCCAACACGAAGTATTGCGCCTTCAGAAAGACCAACCCCGCACGATGATTCTGGTTACGCACGACATGCGCGAGGCACAAAAACTGGCTGATGATATTGTGGTGTTAGAAAAAGGCGTAGTCATTCAGGCGGATTCAAAAGAGAATGTATTACAACGACCTACGCATCCGGTCGTGAAATCGCTCATAGACGCAGCTTTTTCATGAGAAAGATTCTTTTTTTAATGCTTTTAATGGGCACATCTGCCTCCGCGCAAACGATCCGGGTAGGGGCCAAACATTTTAATGAAGGTTATATTCTTAGCGAAATGCTTTCCCTGTTGCTTGAAGAAAAGGGGTATACTGTTGAGCGAAAATACAACCTCGGAGGGACGATGGTTTGTTTTGAAGCACTGCGGACAGGCGCTATTGATTTATATCCGGAATATAGTGGAACCATTAGTGCGGAGTTGTTAAAAGATTCGCGCCTTAGCATTCCGACATCCGATTCTTTGCTTCGGAAAAACTTTGCTATCGAAACCGGAGCCCTCTTTGGATTTAATAATACATACGCCCTGGTCATGCAGAAATCAGTAGCGCGTAAAAAAGATATTTCACGAATCAGCGATTTAAGTCAACATCCAGAGCTTGCCGCGGGGATCAGCTACGAATTTTTAAAACGGGAAGACGGATGGGATCAGCTAGCGCACAGGTATGAATTGCCGCAACAGCCTTCGGGTCTGGAACATGGTTTGGCCTATCAGGCTCTGATGCAGAATAAAATAGATGTAACAGACGCCTATTCAACCGATGGTGAAATTGCTTCCCATGACTTGTTATTATTAAAGGATGATAAAAATTTCTTTCCGGAATATCAGGCTATAATCCTTCTTCGTTCATCGCTTGCTCCGACTGTCAAAAACATTGTAGGTCAGCTGGAGGGCGCTATTTCGGAAACGGAAATGCAGGCATTAAACGCAGCGGTGCTTTACGAGAAAAAAACGTTTAAGGAAGTGGCAAGCACCTTTCTCACGCAAAAAGGGTTGATTAAGTCAGCGTTTATTCCTGAGTCTGTGACACAAGATATGTTGAATAAAACAGGGCGTCACCTGGCGCTCACCTTTGTGGCTTTGATTTTGGCTATCCTGATAGCGATACCACTGGGTATTTTTTTATTCTGGCATCCCCGCCTGGCCACCGGTGTTGTATCTTTTATCGGGTTGCTCCAAACGATTCCTTCCATTGCCTTATTAGCCATTTTTATTCCTGTTTTTGGCATTGGTGTCATTCCTGCAGTCATAGCACTTTTGTTGTATGCTTTGCTGCCGATCGTGCGAAACACGGTGACGGGGTTATCGGGGGTGGATCCGCTACTTAAAAATGTGAGCGATGGATTGGGGATGACCCGTCTGCAAAAACTTCGCCTCGTTGAATTGCCTTTGGCCCTGCCCGTCATATTGGCGGGTATACGGACGGCCGCTGTCATCAATGTAGGAACGGCCACGCTCGCTGCCTTTATTGGTGCCGGTGGGTTAGGGGAGTACATTGTCACCGGGCTGGCACTCAACAATACCTCATTGATTTTACGGGGAGCTATTCCAGCGGCACTGTTAGCGCTGATAGTCGAGCTTGGATTTACAGCGGTTGAAAAAATCACTGTTCCCCAACATCTCCGTTAGATTTTCCAGAAAGGCCTTCCAGCCAATGCTTGAAAAAATGAAGCCAGAGTGATTAGCAGATAAAGCGTGCCCATCCCAATCACCCATTTCGTTTCGCGAACGAAGTAAAATGAAACAAGGGGTAATATTTGAAGGGCGTGCATCCCCAGAAAGTGAGCGATGCGCAAGTCTCCATGTGTTTTGCTCCAGTTAACGATAGCAATTCCTGCTGTGCCATCGGCTGCACCAACGGTATGCGCCATGCGCGCTCCCATAGCTAACCCCTGCATGGAAAAAATCACAAAAATGAGGATAGCGATACGAATGCCCCAGAGATACCCTTGGGGTAAGAAGGAGAACTGCTCCGTAAAAAATGGTAAACTGACAACAGCCGTCCAAAGGGAAACGGCTACAGCCGCGCCAGCCATCACACTCCACATAAATGAATAAAATGGTGTGGCGATGTTAAAATGAGAAGTTAACCCTCGGGCGGCCTGAACGAAAATGTAAATGTTTTCAATGCCCAGGAGCACTATCGTTCCCCATGAATACCAGATGACTCCCGTTTGGGTTGGCAGGTAGCTCAGATACCAGGCCATTGACCAGCAAAAAAGAGTGGTTGAAAGAAAAAACTTGAATGGTTTATACCATCCGTTGACACCGACAATCAAGGTGGGAGCTACACGCGCCAATGCCAGACACAGGATGGCGCCAGCCAAACAAATGAGACCAAAATAAAAAAGAGGTTCATTGCGGTCTTTGAGCGTTTCAATCAGATTCATGTCAGGTTTTATTTGGATTGGCCTAGCGTTAATACACCACCTAACGTTACCTGGATGACCAGTGAACTTAGCCGATCGGAGAATCCGGAAGGTTCATCAGACACTTTGTATTTCCATTCGGTCTCTCCGGCAGGAATCCAATGATATATGAATTTAATCCCGGTGGTCATTCCATTTTTGTCGGCTCGTGTAATCGTCAGGGCTGGCGAAACCGCCAACACATCATTGCGAAGGTTGATAAACGAGGTACGATTTTCCGGTTCAATGATTACCTGATGATTGGTACTTGTAAAACCTACGGATGACTCGATGCTCCACGAGTTATGATCAAGAAGAACATATCCTATGGATAGCGTGTTGGTAAATCCAGCCCATTGGGCAGCCACGGCATCTTGGGTTTGGCTTCCTTTTGCAAAGTAAAACTCCCCACCAAAAACCCACGGTTTTTTTATCCACGTGCCACCAGCGCCCAGGGTAAACGGAAACGCAGGAATGTTAGCTGCAGTCATTTGAATAGATGGTAGAAGTGTACCTCCCAGGGTCGCATTTAAGCGTAGTTTCGAGCCTTGTGCAGATGCCCATGCTGGGCTCAATAAAATACCCATCAGAATAAAATTTCGAAGCGATGAGATCATATGCTTATTTTTTAGTGCTGGCCAGATGCTTTTTTATCTTCATCATGATTTTGTCGGGCGTTATGCGTGGAAGATTAGAAATGAACCAATTATTGAATCCAACAATTTTTTTTCCCTTGCCATGAAGCAGCAATTGAACACCTTGTTTGGCAACTGTTTCAGGACTTACGGGTACATTGGCCTGATAGGCATTTGTTTTCCACATGGCTTCCGAGTTAAAAGCGGTATCGACCGGCCCCGGGCAGAGGGTAGTCACAATCACGCCACTTCCCTCCAGTTCAGCTGCCAGAGTTTCGGAAAACGCAAGAATAAATGACTTGGTTGCCGAATAAACGGAGTAGTAGGGAAATGGAAGAAAAGACAAAAGCGAAGCTACATGCATAATTCTTCCTTCTTTCCTGACCAGCATATCCTGAAGAAAAAGTTTGGTCAGAATCACGACAGCGGAAATGTTTAAGTTGATCATGTGAAGTTCAGTGCCCAGATCAGAGTCAGCAAAGTTTCCGTACAATCCACGTCCGGCATTATTGACCAACATGTTTACTTCCCATCCATGTTGCCTGACTTCTTCGTACAAGGCATAGACCTGCTGCGGATCGGATAAATCTTTTTGATTGATGTGAACCGTTATGTGGGAAGATTTTTCCAGTTCCTGTTTCAAGGTCTCTAGTTTTTCTAATCTGCGGGCAACCAATAAAAGATCGTGGCCCTGGGCTGCTAATTGCCGGGCCATCTCATAGCCAATTCCGGAAGAAGCACCAGTGATTAAGACGAGTGATTTCATTTTTAGCGTAAGGTTATTTTTAGGGTAACGGTCTTGTTGGGCTGTACCTGAAATTGAGCATCCGCGAAAGAAGGAGGCCCCATTTTGATCCGCACATTATTCGAAAACCCAATGGGTTCTTGCGGCAAGCCAATCCAGTTGGTCTTTAAATCGCTGTTCTTATCAATATCCTGATAGATAGCAGCGGCATACACCCCTGCCGGCAGGTCTTTGAATTCCACTTTCATGGTAGATGATGTGATGGCCGTGGCCTGACCGCGAAACTGTTTCCCGACTTTCGGAAACCCAGGTTCCAGAAAAACGCCTGATGAAAGGTCGCCACCGCGCTTTAGATCAATCCCGTCTACCTCGAAAATGACGGTTCCGGTCTGTGAAAATACGGGACTTATGGCGAGCAGCCACAAGATCATGGCAAGCCAATGATTGTTCATGGTTTAAAAATTAATGAGACAAAGGTGACGGACCAATGCCACACAAGACGTTAACATTTGTTTAGAAAATCAACGAAGCGACTTTTTCAATCGACTCAGATGCACCGGACTGACACCAAGATAAGAGGCAATCATGTGCTGAGGCACCCGGTTATGAATATTGGGAAAAACCCGGGAAATGTTTTCGTACCGTTGAGCCGGAGTGAATGAATATTGATTTTTAAGACGATTATCAAAATAGATGAAATAAAACTCCGCAATAAGTCGACCAAGCCGATCGCCCTCACGCAGGTTGGCATACCCCCACTCAATGGCCTGCCGCGGCATCACCACCACCTCCGTCTTTTCGATTGCTTGTATGCTATTGGAGGCCGGTGTTTTTAACATAAAGCTGGAATATTCAGAGATGAACTGATTTTCCAGAGCAAAATGAATGGTATGCTCTTCTCCGGAGTGATCAACAATGATGCTTCGGGTTATTCCGCTGTTAATAAAAAAAATTTCATCACTCATGTCTCCCTGAATGCAGAGGTACTCTTTAGGTTGATACGTGCGAGGAAAGCATAACCTTAAAAAGCCATCTGCTTCCTCTTCCGAGAAGGTGATCATTTGCCGGATGGCTTTTTGTAACGAATCCACTCAAAAAACTTTTTGATACATCTGCTTTTCGGCTCCCGTTGCTATTTGTTCGCGGGTCAAAATTTCTGTCACATTTTTGGCAATCGTGTGGGCGATGTCACCGGTGGGGAGGTCATTGCAATCCAGGCCAAAGGGTTCTTCAATTTCCTGAGCCATCAGTTCAAGTCCCAGCATGGCAAAGAAGATAAACATCGTGAGGGGAATGGTATAAAAACCAAAATCTAAAAACAACCCAAACGGCAACATAATTCCATACAGTGAAATAAAAACTTTGATGTAGACGGAATAGCTAAAGGGAATAGGCGTTTTCTTAATGCGCTCGCAGGCACCCAATACATCTACCAGTGCCTGATGTTGTGGTTTTAGATTGATGAGATCCGCTTCTGTCAGCGCACCTGCTTTATAAATAGTGTGAATGCGTTGATAAATCCAAAGCGAAAGATGATTGGGTTGATGAACAACATTTTTAAGTTCGCGTTGCTCATCTTCATGTAAGTGAAGTTCTTCCATTTTTACCCCTTGTCGCAAATGATCACGCAAGGCGATGCAAAAATTGGAGATATGTCTGGCCAGATAAGTACGCGAGGCCTGATCTTCTGCGGGCAATACCGTTTGTAGCTGGATGGCCAGATTTCGGGTTTGATTGACTAACTCACCCCATTGCTTTCGACCTTCCCACCACCGATCATAAGCCGTGTTGGTACGAAACACCAATAGAATACTCAAGACAATACCCAACAATGAAAAGATACCTGAATGAAGTTTGGGTTCAATCTGAAAGTAATGAAGTCCGAAACACACCACGGTGGTTAACAAACCTACCAATAACACACCCCGCATTATTTTTTGAAGTGTCCAACTAGTGGTCAGATTTCGGATGTCCCGGAACCAGTTTTTATTCGGTTCGTATATGATCATGGCCTGGATTTTAGCTAGTATCCGATTATTTGCTGATCTGTATAACACCAGGCCCAGCGCTCGCCTGGCTCGGATGAAATGACCACGGGGTGTTTCGAAATCCTGGCATGTTGGGTCGCATGCTGGTTAGGTGATGAATCGCAACACAAGGTAATGCCACACGTTTGACAGGTGCGTAAATGCACCCATTGACTTCCGGTTTTGACACATTCGTCACAAACATGTTTTTGTTCTGCGATGACTGTTTTCCACGTAAGCAGATGCGCGCAAGGTTCTTTCATCATAGTTGGGAGGCTTTTATTTTCCGCTCAAACTTACAGGTAACCTTTAGTTGATCGGAATCCGTGATCGCATCATGCAAGACATTCAGTTTCCCCGATTCCAGATCGTATACCCATCCGTTAAGAGTAGGTCGGGTACCCTTGTCCCAGGCTTCCCGAATGATACGCGTTTTCCCAAGTGTATTGATTTGTTCTAAGACGTTTAACTCCACCAATCTGCGGGAACGCTCCCGTTCGGTGGGCAACGAATCGATTTCCCAGGCATAATACTGGTGAGCACCCTTGATGTGGGCAAGCCAGCTATCAATCAATCCTAGTTGATCTCCTTTGAGTGCGGCATTTACCCCTCCACAGCCATAATGACCGCAAACAACAATGTGTTCAACTTTCAGGACTTCCACGGCATATTGCAAGACACTCAAAAAATTCAGATCGTATTCTACTACCAGATTGGCAATGTTTCGATGGACAAATAAGTCGCCAATGCCTGTTTGTGTAATTTCGTTTGGATCAATCCGGCTGTCACTACAACCAACCCATAATACCTTAGGTTGCTGACCCTGGGATGTATCTTTGAAAACATGGGCATTTTCACTCAACTTCTGTTGAATGAATTGCTGATTGCCATCGAGGAGTTGTTGAAGGGAGGAATTCACAAGGGTTAAAGTTAAAAATCTCTGACTTAATTCTCGGCCAGGTACTCATGTACAAATTTAATCGCCATCGCGCCTTCGCCTACGGCTGATGCCACGCGGTTCATCGCCCCGGCTCTCACATCACCGGCAGCAAAAATCCCTGGGCTGCACGTCTCCAGCAAAAAGGGTTCGCGCTCCAGTTTCCACGATTTTTTGAACGAATCGTATTTCAATAAATCTCGACCGGTTTCAATGAACCCTTTCGCATCTTTTATCACATTTAACTGAATCCAATCCGTGACCGGTTTAGCACCGATAAAAATGAACAATGCAGATGCCTTTACTTGCTTGCGCGCATGGGTGTTTACGTCTTCCAAACAAATTTCCTCCAGCTTTTCATTTCCAAATACCTGTCCTACGATTGTTTCGCCTATCACATGTATGTTAGAAGTGGCCTGGATCTGATCGATCAGGTATTGGCTCATGGTGGCTGACAAATCTTTTTTGCGGATGACAATAAAAACGTTTTTAGCATGAGTGGATAAGTACATGGCTGACTGACCTGCAGAGTTACCGCCTCCTACAATGTAAACATCCTGGTCGCGACAGGCATGAGCTTCCGTGTTGCTGGCGCCATAATAGATACCGGCACCGGTATACTTATCAATATCGGTTGCCTCCAATGCGCGATAATCCACACCTGTTGTAATGATGATCGCGCGTGCGTTGATTTCACTGCCATCTTTGAATGCAATAATTTTATAGTGATCTTTTAATGAGATGCTAGCCACTTCCTGAGGCAACAAAAACTCCACTCCAAATCGGGTAGCCTGAGCAATGGCCCTGCGTGATAACTCTGCACCACTGAGCCCATTGGGAAATCCCAGGTAATTTTCAATGCGTGAACTTGTTCCTGCCTGTCCACCGGGAGCCCTTTTTTCAATGAGTGCGGTGGTTAGCCCTTCGGATCCTCCATAGACAGCAGCCGCTAAACCGGCAGGCCCGGCCCCAATGATGGCCACGTCATACATCGTTTTCGAGGCCCTGGATTTCATGCCGGTGCGCTCACCTACCTCTGTTAAATCAGGGTTGATGAGGTACGTTCCGTCTTCAAAAAATACCAGAGGCAGTTGAGATCGCTCCAGGCCATTGATTTGTAACAACTCCTGAGCAGCCGCTTGTGTTTCAATATCCAACCATTGATAGGGAATCAAATTGCCGGACAAAAAATCTTTGATCTCATGCGAACGTGGAGACCACTGATAGCCCATCACCCGAATGCCTTGAAATGTGGGCCGGTAGGTGCTTTGCCATTCGTCCAGTTGATCTGTCAGGGCCGGAAACAACTTTTCTTCGGGAGGATCCCACGGCTTCATCAGATAATAATCCAATTGCACATCGTTGATGGCGCGGATGGCTGCCTCCGTATCAGAATAAGCCGTGAGCAATACCCGTTTGGCGTTTGGAAAAAAAGAACGGGCCTGCCGTAAGAAATCAACGCCTAACATATCGGGCATCCGTTGATCTGACAAAAACAGGGCTACCGTTTCATTTTTATTTTTGAGTTCTTTGAGTGATTCCAGCGCTTCTGTTGCGCTTACCGTACTCAGGATTTTGTAATCTTTTCCATAAGCGTTTCGCAAATCACGCACCACCGCGCGCAACACCTGTGGATCGTCATCGAGGGCTAGTACTATAGGCTTGGACATTTACAAAAGTTGATTTAAAAATGCGTTACGCTTCCCAGGGAAAACAAATTTTAAATTCCGTTCGGCCAGGGATGGAGGTAACCTCTATTTTTCCATGGTGTTGATGAACAATCTGACGAACGACCTCCAGACCCAATCCTGTACCTTTGCCAATCGGCTTCGTTGTAAAAAACGGATCAAATATCTGATCAATTACTTCGGCAGGGATGCCAGGGCCATTATCGGTGATCGTTACGATGATAAATTCCCGGTCTTTAGCTGTCTTAATTTCCAGGAGATTAGCCGTTCTCCCTTCGAGGGCGTCTAATGCATTGTCAATCACATTTGTCCATACCTGGTTGAGCGGCCCCGGATACACCGAAGCCAAAGGAAGATCATTCTGAAAAAATTCAACCACCTTCACCTGATTTTTTTTGATTTTGTGGTTAAGCATGGTCAATGTATTGCGAATGCCCTCATGAATGTTTACCGTCATTCGCTCGGCTGCCTGATCCATGTGTGTATAGCCTTTGATGGAGGTGACCAACGTATTGATTCGCCTGGAGGCTTCTTCGATGTCTGTCACCAGTTTTTCGGTCGTGAGCACTTGCGCAATCCAGTTGACCACCGGTGAAACATCAGCCGATAACAGCCAGCTTTTAACCCGATCCAGATCAGTTGGACTGATATCAAACTCTGCGAGTGTTTCAGCTAGTTCATAGGCATTGTCAAATCCTTCGGCCTCCAGCCATTGGCTTACTTCCTCTTCGCAGGCCGCTTTTTGCATCATGCTGCGCGTAGATTTTCCGGCTGCTGAAATTTTTCCAAAGACCAATTCATTCACCTGGTCTACCACTGCATCGGTAGTCTTGATTTTGATGACACGTTTAAATTTTTCCGGAAGCCCTCCGAGGTGTTTTTTTAATTCCTGCGCACTCCGCACCACGGCCGCGGAAGGGTTATTTAACTCGTGGGCCAATCCAGCCGAGAGTTTTCCCAACGCCATCATTTTATCATTTTGTTGCTGGAATTTGACAAAATCACGGGCCCGATCGGTCATGTGGTGTACCAGCGCTTCGGTCAACGCATGATGGCTTGAAATCATTTCCGGGAAGTGGTCCTGATGCAATTGAAAGACCACCGTCTCGCCCCGGGCAATGCCTTCGGCTGTGGCAGCTTTCATTCGGGAGTAGGGGAGCTTGCCCAGAATTTCGCCCGGCTCATAACTGCCCAGATGCACCTGATTACCAGCGCGAACAAAATACAGATCGATGCGTCCCTCAATCACCACTTGAAGACCATTAACCTGATCACCCTTGGTAAATACCTTGTCACCATCAGAGAAATTCTGAATCGTACCCTTTTTGACTAACCATTGAATGTGTGTTTCCGGAAGTTGGGCAAACTCCGGAACGCCCGCAAGACGTTCGGTCAGTGAGTGAATCATGCTAAAAAGATAGTGATAAAGATTATAAAACCCGTGAAGAGGCAAAATAGTTGCAAGAATCAACTGGTTGTTCTTTTCAACGGGCGATGAGAGGATAAATACATTACTTTTGATTTTGATTAAACGGCATGATCCCCATCCAAACAACCATTACTCTTAAACGCGGACGCGAACAATCGATCAAACGGTTTCATCCCTGGATTTTCTCTGGAGCTATTCATGCGATGGAAGGTCAGCCGGAAGACGGAGATTGGGTAAGGGTAGCGGACGCTCAAAATCAAACTTTGGGCTATGGTCACTATCAGAAGGGAACAATCACGGTACGGGTACTTTCGTTTGATCCGTTGCCTCCCACGCACGAGCTGTATAGGCAGAAAATACAGCAAGCCTTTGCACAACGCGTGGCCTGTGATTTACTGAACGAACAGACCAACGCGTTCCGACTGATTCATGGTGAAGGGGATGGCTTGCCTGGGTTGATCATCGACTATTATCAAAAAGTAGCGGTGGTGCAAGCGCATTCGATGGGGATGCATCGCGATCGCCAGTGGATCAGTGAAGCGCTTCAAATAGTTTTGGGTGAACAACTTCACGCAGTTTTTTACAAAAGTCAACAAACGCTAAATGCCCCGGCTGTCAACGAATATTTGTTTGGCATGAGCGCTGTGCCGCATCAAATTCTTGAATATGGTCATCGCTTTTGGGTAGATTGGGAAGAAGGACAGAAAACAGGATTTTTTTTAGATCAGCGTGAAAGCCGCAAGCGTCTGGCCGACTATTCGCGGGGCAGAAATGTGCTAAATACCTTTTGTTATACGGGAGGATTTTCGGTGTATGCGTTGGCTGCGGGAGCTGCCCTGGTTCACTCCGTAGATGCCTCGGCCCGGGCGATCGATCTGACGAAACAAAATCTTCAACTCAACGCGTTTGATGCCAATGTGCATTCGTGCTACACCATGGACACGTTTGACTTTTTGAAAGACAAAAAAGATGTGTACAATCTGATTATTTTAGACCCGCCTGCTTTTGCCAAACATAAAGACTCCCGTCATCAGGCCATGAAAGGGTATCAGCGGTTAAATGCCGAAGCCATGAAGGCCATGGCCCCCGGAGGCATTCTTTTTACGTTCTCCTGCTCACAGGTGGTGGACCGGCAGTTGTTTTATGATACGGTGGTCTCGGCTGCGATACAGGCGGGCCGAGAGATCAAAGTGCTGGAGCACCTGGGCCAGCCGGCTGATCATCCCGTCTCCATTTATCACCGCGAAGGCGAATATCTCAAGGGGTTGGTATTGTATATAATGTGAGAAATAGATGATCTTCTAGCTTGTAAAAATTTTACTCAAAGTTTAAAATAAGCGTGGTGGTATGACAAATCTCCTAAAACTGGAAGAAGTAGGCCAATTTCTACTTTCAATAGTATTGTTTAATCAGCTAGATTTTGACTGGTGGATTTTTCCCGCTTGTATTCTGTTACCCGATGCTTCTATGGTGGGGTATTTGATTAATCCGAAACTGGGAGCGTGGCTTTATAATTTTTTCCACCACAAACTGGTAGCTATTCTTACTTTTATCTTGGGAGTGGTACTCAATAATTCATGGCTCATGTTGGCAGGATTGATCTTGTTTGCCCATTCCGCTATGGACAGGACTTTTGGCTATGGGCTAAAATTTGATGATCACTTCCAGCATACCCATCTTGGATGGATTGGGAGAAAAAATGAACATGAAACAAAATAGCGGAGTTGCTACTTTTCAGGACGGGTTCATCAGACACTTTTCATTGAAAAAACGATACTACCCATCCGGTACCTGATCAAAAAAACAACAGCCTGCACTAACCATACCTTAGCTGTTGTTTCCGAACAACGCAACCGACACTATAAAGTGAAGAGCTTTTTACTCGAGTCAAACAGACTCTACCCGCATCAATTTACAAACACTATGCTACAGGATTATTGACTGATGTATAAACCTTCTTTTGTCTTATACTTGGTAATATCCTGCGCAATACCCATATAATTACCATTGGGGAGAACTGAGTTTGCCCAGGTCAGCCACTTGACTTTTCCATCTTTGGTGATAACGCTGCATTCCATGGAAAGCAACTCCCGAGGCATGATGTTGGGGTAGTTGAGTATCTGCTCACGGCTTATCCACGATTTTGATAAGTGACCGGATTGCCACCATCCGTTTTTAATCAACTCCCGAGGTTCATAACCCAGAAGAGAATGTACGGAGGAACTGATATAAATGATTTCACCATTTTTATTCGCCACAATCGAGAGTACCTGAAGTTTTTCAAGATTCGCATAGGAATGTTTCACGCTGGAAATCAGTTTTAGTCGAACGATGATAACAATAGCAAACACCCCCGCAGCAATCAACAAATTATAGAAGGCAAGCGTATGTTCGGTGGGTAAAGGCGCATCCAGAAAGACCAAAAAAGAAGTAATTACAATCAAACCGGACTGCACTCCATAGTAGGTAAGGTTGTTGATGATGATGGTACTGGCCCCCATGATCAGGATAAGGATGGTTACGGCACTGGGGTCAAAGCGGTTGATTAGTACGAAGGCTAACGCATATCCCAACGAGCAGAAATAAACAAAAAAGGAAAGGTAGGCTATGAAAACTGATGATCGGAAGGTAAAAAAGGTGGATAAGAAGAATACACACCCCAACCCAATGATGCCCCATCTGACTTCATCAAAATCAATCAGGTTGGGGAGGTAGTAGTCGTATAACAGCTTGGTGACGGTGGCACCCAGCGTGAAAAGCGCAATCACAATTCTGACTGAGCCAAGGGATTGACCTAGAATGATCTGGGAGATTACTTTTTTATTCTTTTCCATAGGGGCTAAGCGTCAAGGGCTACGTTTTTTAAACCCCTGTTGGGTTAAATGTAATGTACAGGAAGGCAATTAACAAAACGAGCAGATCTCATGACTACCTCTTGCTTGACTTGATTTTTGCAGGGGATCATGAGTCCGTAAAACCCGGAAACGTAGATGCTTTTAAAAGATTAGCAAGAATTGCAAAATCATATCCAGACAGATGTTCGTTGTTTGCAAAACAAACATGTTGCGCGATGATCGAATTAAAGAGTATTTCTAAAACTTATAAAGGGTATGGAGGAAATTACCCAGCCTTGTCTCACATCAATCTGACCATTGAGGAAGGTGATTACTTGATAGTGATGGGAAAATCGGGTAGTGGAAAATCAACGTTATTGAATATTCTAAGCGGTATAGACCGACCCGATGAAGGTTCATTGCTCTTTCGGGGGAGCCCGTTAGAGCAGTTATCAGAATCCAGCATTTCGAAATGGCGGGGTCGCCATGTAGGTATTGTCTTTCAATTTTATCAGTTACTTCCCTCGCTTACAGCACAAGACAATTTGTTGTTCGCCATGGAGTTGGTGGGTGTTATTCCCAAACAAGAAAGAAAACACCGCGTCAGGGATCTTCTCACGCGTGTGGGGCTGGAGGGCAAATTCGAGAAATTCCCCCATCAACTTTCTGGAGGCGAGCGACAACGAGTTGCCATTGCCAGAGCTTTGGCAAATGACCCGCCCTTACTGATAGCCGATGAACCTACCGGAAACCTGGACAGTATTACGAGCCAGGCAATTCACCAAATCTTTGAACAACTCAACAAGTCAGGTAAAACCATTGTTCAAGTCACGCACGAAAATGTGACTGACCGTCCTTTTAATAAGCTATATCACATGAAAGACGGTGTATTGAGTACTCCCAATTAATTCTGCACAAATGAAAACAATCTTACAAAAGCTTGTACAGGATTTATGGCTATCCAGAAGTAAGCTGCTATTATCCATCATTGCCACTGCCATGGCCACCTGGGGAATCGTTACAGTTTCATTCACTTTTCTTCTTTCCGAACGAGATTTCAAAACCAATTACGAAGGAGCTTATCCATCCGACTTTACTCTGGTCATAGACAACTTTAATGACTCCCTCCTGACAACGATTAAAAATGATCCAGCGGTGGAGGAAGTTGAACGCAGGGAATTGCTGACAGGTCAAATACAAAATAAGAATGGTGGTTGGATGCCTTTAATGATTTTTGGTGTAGCCTCGCCGGAGCAGCAAAAACTTGACCGTATTGCTCTCAAAGAGAAATTCAAAAAAGGGACTTTTTTCATTGAGCAAAATGCGGCTGCTTTCCTGGGAGAGATAAACGAAAGTGTGAATGTTAGAATCGGCAAAAATAGAAAACAGGTACACTATGAACCGGCCGGTTTTGTACACGATCCGCTTCAGGCTCCTGCCCAGATGGAACGAATTTTTTACGCATACACCTCAATATCATCAATTGATTCGTTGCTCATGAAAAATACAGCGCGGTTCATTATTCGTGTCGTGCAAGAGAAAAGAGATCATGCCGCTATAAAAAGAATTGCTGATAATATTTCTTTAAAGCTGGAGAGAGGCGGGGCAAAACTGTTGGGTTTAGAAATTCGTGAACCAGGTAAACACATTCATCAGCCCATTATTGAAGGAGTTTCTTTTCTTCAGATCAGCTTTGGCTCGGTACTGTTGCTCTTGGGAGTAACGCTTTTCGCGATGATCCTTTTCACCTGGCTAGTTCCCCAAATTCCCGATATAGGCATCATGAAATCGTTGGGAGCTACCCGACAGGAAATTTTCAAAGCGTATGTCACCATCATTCTGGTGATTGCCGGACTTGGACTTTTCATTGGCTTTCCAATCGGACTATTGACGGCAACGAAATTTAACGGATTTATTGCCCTGGTTCAAAATTTCGACCCGGTATACGATTATTTTCCTATTCAGTATTATATGGCGGTAGCACTTCTTTGTATGGTTCCACCGGTGGTCGTGGGTCTGATTCCCGTTCACCAAATCACATTGGCCCCTGTGAGGCAAGCGTTGACCACAATGTTTTACAAAGAACCTGGCTGGTTGGTTCATTTGTTGGTGAGAGCTACCATCCCTTCTCGGTTCAAGTACAGCATCAATAATGTTTTTCGAAATGGATTTCGTACGTATCTTTTACTGGTGTTGTTATGTGTGGGATTAAGCCTGTATTTTACCGGCTCCATTTTGTCGTATTCCTTTGACAAGGATCTTACAGATTACTTTGAGGGCACACCCTATCAAATAACGGTTAATCTTCCCGACACAAAAAACGCAGACATAGATTTTGTTAAAAGTATAAAAGAAGTAAAATCTGTTGTGCCAACTTTTCAGATGAACACTTCTTACCAATTTAAATTAAAAACACATCAGGTACTCTTAACTATTTATCCCAAGGATTACCAGATCAGGGAAACCATGTTTTTAGCTGGCGCTCAGAATAAAACATGTCATGACTGCATCTTCATACATCCTCAGATGCTTCAAGAAGATTTTAAAGATGTGAAAGTAGGCGAAGAAGTCATCCTCACGCTCACAGACAGCACTACCCAAAAAGTAAAGTTCGGTGGCGTCATGAGAGATGTTTTTCCCGGTCGGAAAGAAATGATGTTTTGGTTTGTTGATTCGCCACTGGATCAGTTTAATACGCTACATATTGAATTGAAAGATCCGGCAAGTATCGAAAAAGGCATTCAAGCATTGGAAACTCGCTTGAACGAAAAGAACTTCAAGTTTCGAAATATAAAAGATATCCATACCAGCAGAGCCATGCTGGTTAATCACCTTCAGCCGACTTATTTAATTGTTCAGGCGATGGGAATTTTCACTATTGTCATTTCACTGTTGGGTATGTTGATTGTGATTAGTCTTACCTTAAAGGAAAGAACCGCTGAAATGGGTATTATAAAAGCATTGGGTGGTAGTGCAGGTTCGATTTCAAAACTGTTAGTTCTTGAATTTCTAAGTATTACATTGCTGGCCATGATAGTATCCTGGCCGTTAGCCAGGATACTATCAGAAATGTTGTGTCATGTTTATGGCGAGATGATCAGGGGATTTGGCATCACACCAAACACCGATTATTTTTTGCTTTTTGTTTTTACTATTTTGGTGATTATTGTTCAGTCTCTGGTGGTCATGTGGTTTTCAAAACTAAGAATAGGAAAAACATCACTCGAACTCATAAATAATCCGGTGTAATCCAATGGACGAACGTGTTAAAAAGGCACATACGATCATCAAAAGAGATTATCAGAATAAAATTCTACTCGATACTCTTGCTACCAAAGTGGGGTTGTCGAAGTATCACTTACATCGATTATTTAAGGCTGAATTTAAGGAAACGCCATCCGAGTGTCTTCTCCGGACGAGATTAGAACTGGCTCGTCATTATTTAAAATTGAAGACACAAATGTCAATGTCTCAATTAGCAACTGAAAGTGGCTTTTCTTCCCTCGCTGTTTTTAGCAGGGCATTTTCCAGACGATATGGAATAACCCCTACCGAGATGCTTCGTCAAAGAGAACTGAGACTAGATAGCTACGATAATCAGGTACAAGTGGAAATTGTAGATCTTCCCGAGATCAGATTGTACTACGAAGCAACTAATTTTCTTTCTAAAACCTTAGCCAGCTCCTTTGACCGAGCGCGATCGCGGGCGAAGAAACTTGGACTACAAGGCAACGGTAGAATGATAGGTGTCATGAATCATCTGAGTGTTCATGACAGTAAACAGCCATTAAACTATTATGCAGGCATTGAAATCAATGGCAAAGTTTTCACCTCTCAGTTGGAGGACTTGCTGATTATTCAAAAAGGGAAATATGCTACGTTTAACGTAACCTCTGAGCGTGAAGCTTTTATTCAGGAGTTAATCAATCTGAAATACCATTGGCTTGATTCTTCCCGTTACCAGATAAGGGAGCTCTTTGCGCTTGAAGAAATTCTTGACAATTCGATGCGTTTGCGTAAAATATATATTCCGGTTAACAGAAAGTAAGCGTGGATGCAATTTTCGGTAGTCGGGGTTATCAGCGCCTTTTATAAAGCAACTTTAAATCAAAGCTATTATATATCAGTCGTGTAAAAGTCATACGTAGCTTTGGCAATGTCCGCTATTATCTTCTCGTTTGTTTCCAGATTTTCAGCAGATTCACTCACAAAAACACTGATGTAGAAGTGCTCACCATTGGGTAAAAAAACGATCCCGATGTTATTCACTGCAGCCGTAATGCCCGTTTCTTTATGGGTTCCGGACGAACCTGTTTTGTGCGCAACCTTTGTTCCTTCGGGCAATTGTCCTTTTATCCGATTCACCCCGGTAGTAGTTTCAAAATTTGCTTTCCAGAAGAAGTCATAACTGCTTTTCGACAACAGGTTGTTTTTATTCTCAAAAAACAGTTTCAGGGTTGCGCTGGCAGCTTTAGGAGTCGTCCAGTTTTGAAACATATTCTCCCATTGAGCCTGCATATCTTGTTCATTAAAAGTTATCTGAATGTCGCGGATAGTGTTTTTTGTAAAATATTCCTCCACCGTCTTGGGCGTTCCGATCAGTCTGATTAACACATCGCAGGCCGTATTGTCACTATGAGAAACAGAATATTGAATCAATTCTGCAATGGTAAAACTCCCGCCATCCGGATTTTCATCTCTCAGCGGACTCCAAAAGTCTTCCGGCAAAAGGTCTTCTTGGGTAAGGGTAATTTTTTGATCAATCGAAAGGTTTCCCTGATCAACCTCGGATAAAACGGCAAGGGCAATATGAAATTTAAAAACACTTTGCATGGGGAACCGTCTGTCACCATAGAAAGAAAGGGTGTCCGCACCATTTTTTCCAATAATAGAAACACCTACGACTGCATTTTTGCCGGAGAGAATTTGCTCTATTTTAGATCTTAATAAATCCGTCCGGTCAGGTACCGTCTGGCAACGTGTGAATAACAACGATATAACTAATAAAGCACCTGGTTGAAACAATCGGGTCATGTTTTCTTTATGTGTTTGGGATGTATATCAAAATTTTAAATTCTTCACAAAGCCTGGTACCAGCTTCCTTCGGACTGCAATATCGAAACTTCGTATCGGGTATCCATAAATTAACAAGCTTTCCGCGAGCATTTAGTGCGGAAGAATCTTTTTGGTTGTTCAGTGAACATAATGTCACAAACGTACAGCATGACCCATTCATCATCACCCACTGACGTTTATAAAGTCTTTATCAAAAGCGCAGCCTCTTTTCTTACCTTGGGATCATTAATCCGATACCGATGCGAAAACTCTTGTGGATATTTTGGCTATCACTTTCATTTCAAGCAATAGCCCAGCCCAACCCTACCGTATTCTCCAACCTGAAATTCCGGTTTATTGGCCCGGATGGCAACCGGATGATTGCCGTAGTGGGCGAGCCTGGCAACCCGATGGTTTCGTATGCCGGGGCTGCCTCCGGTGGCCTTTGGAAGACCGAAGACATGGGCGTCACCTGGAAATCGGTTTTTGATGATACCGAAGATTCCTCCATTGGTGCGTTGGCCCTTGCGCCCTCTAATCCCAAACAAGTGTGGGTGGGCACAGGCGAAACCTTTGTGATTCGCCCGGCCCATGCCGTAGGAAATGGCGTGTATAAATCCTCCGATGCAGGCAAAACCTGGAAAAACCTCGGCCTTGAAAAAACATTTCGCATCAGTCGCGTCATTGTACACCCTACTGATACAAACACGGTATATGTAGCGGCCCTGGGTCATACGCACGGTCCGCAACAGGAAAGAGGTGTGTTTAAAACGACCGATGGTGGTAAAACCTGGGAGCGCGTTCTTTTTGTAAATGAAAACACGGGCTGTTCTGATATGGCCATGGATTCCAAAGATCCCAACATCTTGTATGCGGCCATGTGGGAAGTAGAAATCAAAACCTGGAATCTGAAAAGCGGAGGTGTGGGCAGCGGAATTTACCGAAGCAAAGACGGTGGCAAAACCTGGGAGCCCCTTCGCAATGGGTTAGAGAGCGGCCCCACACATCCGGTGGGTAAAACTTCGGTAGATGTGTCTTATACCAATCCTAAAATTGTGTATGCGTTAGTAGAAGATAAGGAGCCACGATTGTATCGTTCAGAAGATGGCGGTGATAGCTGGAAGCTCATGCACAAACATCATGGCATGGGGCAGCGCGCAGGTTATTACACTCGACTTCGTGTTTCAACGGCAGATGAAAATACAGTCTACACTATTTCCGTGGGTATTATGAAGACTACCGATGGCGGAAAAACATTTGATAAAAAATTCAATCAATGGGCGCCCGGTGGCGACAATCACGACATGTGGTTCGATCCGAAGGATGGCAAGCGAATTTTGTGTGCTCACGATGGCTGTCTGAACATGACTTTCAACGAAGGAAAAACGTGGAGCAATGTGAACCTGCCCATTGCGCAAATGTATCACGTGGCGGTTGACAATCAGATACCGTATTATGTGTACTCCAACCGGCAGGATGGCTGGAGTTACCGCGGTCCCAGTCGCTACTTAGGTGGTTACAACATTCCATTAGGAGTCTGGCATGGAGTAGGAGGTTGCGAGAGTGGTCATGCCCAGCCCGATCCCTTTGACAACACCATCGTGTGGAGCGGATGCTATGATGGCGGTCTCGATGTATTTGATTTGAAAACCATGCACGCCCGTGATGTGCGCGTGTGGCCTCAAACGCAAATCGGTTCAAAGCCGGCTGATGCAAAATATCGCTGGCATTGGAATTTTCCGATGGTGTTATCCAAACATGTAAAAGGCCGTGTGTGGGTAGGAAGTCAGTTTGTGCATGAGACCAATACCATGGGACAAAACTGGCAGGTGATCAGTCCTGATCTTACCACCAACGACAAATCGCATCAGCAAAACTCTGGCGGCATCGCATCTGATAACTTAATGACGTGGGATGGGTGCACGCTGTACTCCATGGCCGAATCGCCAGTGAAAGCCGGTGTGCTGTGGACAGGAAGTAACGATGGTCAGGTGAACGTAACACAAGATGGTGGCAAAACCTGGACGAATGTATCTGCGAATATTCCGGGTTTACCCAAATGGGGCACCATTCGCAATATCGATGCGTCCAATTTTGAGGCGGGCACGTGTTATCTTTCGGTAGATGCCCATCATGTCAATGATTTTGGTGTTTATGTTTACAAGACTACTGATTTTGGAAAATCATGGAAACGATTGGCGATAGAACTTCCGCCTTCTAATTCAAACTACGTCAATCAAATCAAGGAAGATCCCGCCAAGGCAGGCTTGCTGTGGTTAGGAACAGATAAGTCGTTGTACTTCTCACCTGATGATGGCAACCAATGGATTCATTTAAAAAGCAACTTGCCTCCGGTACCCATTTATGGAATTGAGATACAAAAGAACTTTCGTGATTTGGTATTGGCTACCTATGGACGCGGCATTTACATCCTGGATGACATTACTCCGATCCGCGAGTTTAGCACACAAGTGCAACAGACCGGAGCGCATCTGTTTTCGGTTCGGCCCACGTATCGTTTTCAGGACATCAATGGGATTAAAACCGACAGAAGTTTTGTTAATGGACAAAACCCTCCGGATGGCACCCCGATTTCATACTACTTGAAAGAAAAATCGAAAGACAGTATTGAGCTATTGGTGTTGAACAAACAAGGCGCGTTGGTTCAAAAGTTAAAGGCCATGAATAAGCCGGGTATCCAGCGCGTTTGGTGGAATTTGCGCTTGCAGGAACATGACATGCCTAAACTTCGCACACGTCCTCGTGGCAAGGATTGGGTAGAACTTAACGAGAAAGGAGAACGCAATCTTTTTATTCCGGATTTGGATATCGGACCCGGACTCACCCCGCCCCTGGTGCCGGTGGGAGAATACATCATTGTGTTAAAAGCAAATGGACAGGAATTCCGGCAAACCGTTTCGCTACTGAAAGATCCGAATACCCATGCCACTTCAGAAAGTATGAGCCAACAATACAGTTTGGGTGTAGGACTTTATACTTCCGTGAAGAGCACCCTTAAGCTGATTGATGAGATGGAAAAAATGAGAGCCTTGCTTTTAACCAGGAAGGGCGATAAGAAAGCTATGGCTTTGGAAGATAAAATTTACCAGCTCGAAGCGGTGTTGTTTGATATCAATCAAACAGGCGCCCGCTGGGACATTTTCAGAAGCGGGGCTCAACTATTGGAAAGATTTTTAGCCTTGGGCAAAGAAAGTCAGATAGCCAGCGCAGATGCCCGACCCACCGATCAGCAAATGGAAGTGTATGACATTACCCGCAAGCGCCTGGAGGAAATACAAAGTCAGTTCGAGCTGATTAAGAATTACCCGGAGATTAAGCAATTGGAGAAGAGAAAGTGAGGTTCACACAGCCAAAGAAGGAACCGTAGAGGCGTGGGGTCGGTCGCCCCAAAATCCAATCAAAGGCTGGTATGGCTTGAAGAAAGGATTGCGAGGCAGATTTGGAATGTATATCCCGCCCCTGGAAAAGGTGGAGTTGGCCGAGCTAACCCACGAAGCCAAAGGCAATAAAATGAAAGCGAAGTAAAGGGAACCGCCTTGTAAATCCCTGTTTTGCTTTTTTTTATTACTTTTAACCATTAATTAACCCAAAACCGTAATGAAAACTAAACTGTTTATCGTCTGTCTGGCTTTGATTTTTTGCAGCGTACAGGGGTTCTCACAGCTTTCAAAATCTGAAAAAAAGGAATGGAAAAAGAAGGCCAAGGAATACGCTAAAAATCCGGCCAACTTAAAGAGCTTTGTTGAACAAAAACAAGCAGCAGATACGGAAGTGAGCACACTGAAAACTCAGGTGACAGGTTTGACGTCACAGATCAGCGACAAAAATGCGCGCATTTCCGAACTCGAGGAAGAAATGTCAAGGATGCGCTCTGAACTCACCACCGTTAAAACGGAGCTGGCTCAGCTAAAGGAGTCTCCCAGCCCAATGGATTTTTCGAGGGGCATTGTTTTTAAAGTACAGATCGGAGCTTTTCGCAACAAAGACCTGAGCAAATACTTTGAAAATAACCCTAACTTTGGTGGAGAAGCGACCGAAAAAGGAGAGCAGAAGTTCACTATCGGTATTTTTCGTGATTATTGGGAAGCCGATAAATTCAAAAAATACATGCGCGACATGGGTGTCAAAGATGCCTGGATCGTGCCCTACAAAGATGGTGTGCGTGTAGAGATTAAAGATGTGTTGGAAGGTGTGGTAGATGAAAAAGAAGCCGGCTCCAAAGAATAATAGTTGCAAATTCATTTATACAGGGAGCGATACCTCAGGTGTCGCTCCTTTCTTATTCCTGATAGAACATGAAAAAAATACTCATTGCGCTGATTCTGTGTAGTCAGATAGCTTTTGCCCAAACCGATAGCCTCTCGATTAAAATCGGTCAAATGATTTTAATCGGAATGCCGGAAGCAAAAGTTGACCCGGTTGTGCTGGAAGAAGTGCGAAAGGGGAAGGTAGGTACGCTGATTCTGTTTGAAAAGAATGTACCCAAGAGTAGCAACGCATTTGCCCCTCTTAAAAAGATGACCTGGACCTATCAGCAAGCGGCCCCCATTCCGTTGTTTATTGCTATTGATCAGGAAGGTGGAAGAGTAAACCGGCTCAAAGAGAAGTATGGCTTTCCCCGCTCACTAACGGCTCGTGCTTTGGGTAAAGCAGGCTCCCTGGATTCTGTTCGTTTTTATTCGGAAGCCATGGCCGCCAACCTGGCCGGATTAGGGATTAACGTGAACTTTGCGCCCTGTGTAGATGTGGCGGTCAATCCCAAAAACGAAGTGATTGTAAAAGTGGAACGGTCGTTTTCATCCAATGCCGACAGCGTGGCTCTGTTGGCGCAGGAGTACATCCGGCAACATCGAAAGTATGGTGTCATCACATCGCTCAAGCATTTTCCGGGTCACGGAAGCTCATTGGAAGACACTCACTTTGGTGTGGCAGACGTAACAAATACCTGGACTGAAAATGAACTTAAACCCTATCAGCTTTTGCTGAACGCTGGCTATGTGGATGCGGTGATGACCTCCCACATCGTCAATAAAAAACTTGACAGCAAAGGATTGCCCGGAACGCTTTCAAAAGAAATTCTGGATGGCATTTTGCGGCAAAAGTTGGGATTTCAGGGTGTTGTTTTTTCTGATGACATGCAAATGCATGCCATTACAAAACAATATGGACTGGAAGAATCCATTAAGTTAGCGATTCAGGCGGGGGTGGATATCCTTTGCTTTTCCAATAACATTGCAGGATCAGAAACCCGGACGGTAGATCGTGTCTTTGAAATCATCCGGGCGGCTGTTGACAAAGGAGAGATTTCAAAAGAACGCATTGATCAGTCTTTTGCCAGAATCATGTCTTTGAAAAAACGGCTGACGCAAAACGAAGCAGAGTATTACCGTCAGCAGATCCGGGAAATAGAGGCGCAGGCCCTTCAACAAAGAAGACTAGCGGAAGAAAATGCTCGTCAGGCGTTTGAACGTGAAAAAAGTGCCAGAGAAATCACGGATAAAGCAAAAAGCGAGGAGGCTAAAAAACAAGAAAAGAAAAGGAGAAAGAAGACAAATTAGTTTCTTCCTTGGGTAGCCACATGATTTACAATAATGGCGTGAAAAGCCGCTACTAAATCTACTTGGTTAAAACCAGCGGAGGAATTGGAGAGGGCGTTAGGGCGGATGGATCTTTTCTTTTTTTCAAATCTCTATTTTTATCCAGTTGGCCCGTATGCTGTCGGCAGGTCGGGTTCTGTACTTGCCAACGAGCAACCGCCAACTCTTTATTCGGATTTCAAGCTACTTACCGGGTTCATCAACGCGGCTTTAATCGATTGAAAGCTAATCGTTGTTAAAGCGATCAAAACGGCAGCGATTCCCGCCACGGCAAAGACTCTCCAGCTAACCTGTACATGGTACGCAAAGCCCTGAAGCCATTCCGTCATCACATAATACCCGATGGGTGAGGCAATAATGAAAGAGATAATCACTAGCTTTAAAAAATCTTTAGACAACAGAACCACAATCTGCGAGATGCTTGAACCAAGCACTTTACGAATGCCTATTTCTTTCACGCGTTGTTCGGCCGTAAAGCTGGCTAATCCAAACAAGCCTAAGCAGGCAATGATAACAGCAATCAGGGTAAAGTATCGAATGAGCGTTAACGTAAGCTCTTCTTTCTCATAGCTCTTCTGAAAGTCTTGGTCCAGGAAAGAGTAGGCAAAAGGGGAATCGCTATTGATCTTCTTCCAGCTTCTCTCCAACAAGGCAATTAAGCCCGCATAGTCGGTCGTGTTTGTATCCAGAATAAGATAACTCATCGGTGAGCCAAAGTAAGAAGATATGGTCAATGCCATCGGCTTTATTTCCTGATGCAAACTTTGAAAGTGATAATCTTTCACCACGCCAATGATATTCATGGTAAATTTTTTACCCTGCCATTCAAAATAAATATTTTTGCCTACGGCATTAGCAACCGTGTAACCCAGCTGTTTGATGGCGGCCTCATTCAACACAAGTGCAGCAGAGTCGTCTGTAAATTCTTTTGAGAAGCCCCGTCCCTGCAGAAGTTCAATATCCAGGGTCTCGATATAGTCGTTGCCAGCATTGCACAGGATGATATCAACGGTTTCATTAATTGATTTTCCTTCTGCATAGAAGAGCATATCATTGATGTTTTCGATGCCCGGATAACTAGATGCATGTGTGGCAGCAATGATTTGTGAATTGGTTAAAACTTCTGTCTTCAATGCTTCCGCATTTTTATTGGCTTCGGCTGTTTGAATGGGAAGTATAATCTTTTGATTCTTAGTAAAACCTAAATTTGTATTCGATAAAAAATTCATTTGGTCCCCAATTAAAATAGCTCCGAGGATCAAGACGATTGAAATGGTAAACTGAAAAACCACTAAGCCTTTTCTAATCATGATCCCGGAGAAAGTACTCATCAATTTCCCTTTCAGCACTGTCGAAGGATTGAAAGAGGATAAATAGAGGGCTGGATAAAGGCCGGCCAACAAACCCGTTGAAATAGTTAAACCAACTAACCAGAAATAAACGTTTGGTAATAGTAACAGTGACAATTGCTTGTTGATAAGCTGATTGAAAACAGGAATGATCAGTTGAATTAAAAAAATCGCCAGAAGCAAGGCTAATCCGCTCATGAGTAAAGATTCGGTTAGGAATTGGCCGATGAGGGATTGTTTTTCAGCGCCTATTACTTTTCGCAAACCAACTTCCTTTGCCCTGCGCTCACTTCGGGCGGTGCTTAAATTCATAAAGTTGATACAGGCAATCAGCAACAGGAAAATCGCAATGGAAATGAATATATAAAGATACTTGGCGTTGCCATTGGAGGCCACTTCAAATCCATAATTGGAGTGAAGATAAATGTCACGAAGGGGTTGGATGAACAGCGTTTTACTAAAGCCTGCTGCTTTTAAATCCTCGCCACCATTGCGCTCTAAAAACTTGGTGAGTTTGCTCTCAAAATGTACAGGATCTGCCCCCTCTTTTAATTTCACGTACGTGTGAAATATGTTATTGGTGGCCCAGTTATGTTGACTCTTCACCCACCCCCCTACATCGCTGTTGTTCATCGAGAGCAACATGTGGGCAGGAATGTGCGACCTGGTCTTTTCGAATACACCCTTTATTGTATAGTTAAATTCACCGAAGGGAAGTGTGATTTTCAACACTTGATCTAGGGGGTTATCATTGCCAAAGAATTTTGTAGCAATTTCTTCACTCAGAAGAATCGTGTTGGGCTCATTCAATGCATTGACATCACCTGATTTTAGATTGTAGGTAAAGACTTGTAAGAAAGTGGAGTCAACATAAAAGCCGTTAATTTCAAAAAACTGTTTTTGACTCTTCTCCTCTTTGAGCAGCATTTTATCAGCTCCGGGGAATCTTAGTAAACGAGTTGATTGCTCTACCTCTGGAAAATCTTTTTTCAAGCCTTCCGCAATTGGAGCGGAAGCAGCTACAAACTTTTCTCCTTTTACTTCGGAAGAAATACGATAAATCCGATCCCCATCCTTGTGGTGCTTATCATAGCTCATTTCGTCCACCACGTAGAGCATAATAAGTACACAGGTACTCATGCCTATGGCTAAACCAAGAATGTTGATGAATGAAAAACCCTTCTGACGAAGAAGATTCCGCCATCCAATTTTAAAATAACTTTTGTACATACTATATCTGTTGGATTGATAACTTTTAAACGATTTCATAAACATGGGCCTGAAATACTTGACCACACTCCAGGCAAATTTCCATTTCGCTTGACGCGGATGGCTTTGTGCTTGCTTTTTAAAAACCTCCGTCAAGTCTCCTTCAATCTCTTCGAGATAATCTTCACGGCAAAACCAGCGGAGGAATTGGAGGGGGCGTTTGGGAGGAGTAATTTTCATTCCGATTTCAAACTATTTACCGGATTCATCAATGCTGCTTTCACTGCTTGAAAACTCACAGTTGTTAGTGTGATCATTAATGCGCCAATTCCAATGATCAACAAAAGCCATCCTGAAATTGTATTACGGTATTCATATTGTTGTAACCAACCGTTCATTAAATAGTAACCAATAGGAGCAGCCAGCAGGCATGACGCTATTGTCATGATAACAAAATCCTTTGAAAGCATTTGCCAAAGACCGGATACCGTAGCTCCAAGTACTTTGCGGATGCTAATCTCTTTGAGGCGTTGTTCTGCCATGAACGAAGCAAGACCAAACAAGCCAAGGCAACTAATAAAAATGGCTATTAAAGCGAAAATGCCTACCAATTTTCCGACACGGGCTTCAAAGGAAAATTTTCCTGCGAATTCATCATCTGCAAACTTATATTCGAAAGGTGTGTTAGGATTATACTTTACAAAAAGACGATTCAATTCCTCTATAGCCTTACTTGCTCCTGCTTCGGGGTTGATCCTAACATTAATGAAGTTTGCCCGATCAAACCGATCTAAAACGAAGATGGTTTGCTTATTTGATTCGTAAAGCGATTGGGTGACCATATCCTCCACAACACCAATCACGGTATAGTTTCTACCTAAGGAGCGTATGTTCTCACCGATCGGATTTTTCAAGCCCATATACTTTACAGCCGCTTCGTTGAGTATAAAAGCAGAAGAGTCCGAGGGAAAATCTCGGGAAAAATCACGGCCCTCTATTATTTTCCAGCCGATGGTCTTCCCAAATTCATAATCAATTGCACCTCTATAGATATGTCCCGGTGAATTAGGGTCTTTCCCTTTCCATTCGTATCCCCAGTCTGACCACCACAGATTCGTTACAGTTGTTTCAGAGGTGGATACTTCGGCAATCACACCACTGGCCAACAGTTCATTTCGCAACACATGGTAATTCTTTTTTACTTCCTGGGTTTGAATGGGCACGGTCACTAATCCATTCAACTCGTAGCCAATCGGTCTGTTTTTGGCAAACTGAATTTGTTGATAGACAACCGTAGCGCCAATGGCTAGAATAACCGAAACCGAGAATTGAACGATGACCAACGCTTTGCGCGGAAGGGCCGCATATTTTCCAACCCGGAAAGTTCCCTTTAGTACCTTAATGGGACTGAACGCAGACAAATAGAAAGACGGATAGCTACCAGCAAGAAGTGTGACAAAGAGAGCAGATGCAAACAGTGCTAGCCACAACGATGGGTTTAGCCAATCAATTCGAATGTTCTTACTTGCAATTAGGTTAAACCACGGCAAGAAAAGATGAACCAATAATATGGAGAAAATGAAAGCCAATGATACCACAAGCAATGACTCAATGAAGAATTGACGAATGAGTTCGCCACGTCCCGACCCTATTACTTTACGAACGCCTACTTCTTTGCTACGCTTCAGCGAACGTGCCGTGCTCAGATTCATAAAGTTGATACAAGCAAGCAAGACAACAAAAACACCGATCAAGCCAAATAACCAAACAAACTCAATCCGCCCTCCCACGTTTACTCCGTCTTTAAAGTCAGAATACAAATGCCATTTAGACATGGGGTGTAAAAGAAGTTCGGGCTTAAAACGTTTATCATCCCCATCTACGTTTTTCATTTTGGCATCCTTAATGGCGATGGATGCTTGTTGCATGTCCACGTTTTCGGCTAGCTGAACAAACACCTGAAGCCAGTTATTTCCCCAACCAAAATTTCGTCCGCCCCTATTAACTAATACCTCAAGTGGGGCAATAAATGCAAGCTCTCCTCTAAACGATGAGTTATCGGGAATATCCTGATACACACCGATTATTTTAAGATCAACACTATTATCAAGTTTTAATACTTTGCCAATCGGGTCATCTGCACCAAAAAAGACAGTTGCAGCTGAGGCGGAGAGAAGAAGAGAGCTTGGGTCTTTCAAACCAGTACTTGTCCCCTTCATCATTTGCAGCGATAGTAATTCCGGGCCATCTGCTTCCATGAAACAACCTGTCATGGTAAACACTTTTTCTTCCTTCGCCAGAATGGAGTTGCCAGCAAAAGACGACATCACAACAAATTTGAAATAACTACCGTAACTGTTGCGAAGTTCTGGTCCGAGCTGATAAGACTGTGATGACCAGGTTTCAATTTTACCATCTTCGGTGTTATTCTGAAGCACCGCTGCAACACTATCATAATTCTTCTGGTGTTTGTTGTAGGATAATTCATCAAACACCCACAACCCAATTAGTATGGCCACGCTCATGCCCAGGGCCAGCCCACCAATATTGATGAGAGAATACCCTTTGCTCCTGAGAAGGTTTCTCCATCCTACTTTAAAATAACTTTTATACATACCGTAGGCATTTGGTTGATAATTCTTAAACGACTTAATAAACTCCGGCCTGAAATACTTGACCACACTCCAGGCAAATTTCCATTTCGCTTGACGCGGATGGCTTTGTGCTTGCTTTTTAAAAACCTCCGTCAAGTCTCCTTCAATCTCTTCGAGATAATCTTCACGGCAAAACCAGCGGAGGAATTGGAGGGGGCGTTTGGGAGGATTTATTTTCATTGTTTATTGGACGCAGGTAGTAAGACATTAGACATAAGAAAGCATCGTTAGTCTAACCTCATCTTGCTACTTACATCTTGTATCTGATTGGTTCATCCAAAAGAAATCTTAGGAATCTGCTGATAGATGCTCGTGCGCAACGCATACTGGTTGTCCAGTATTTTTTTCCCTAAGGCCGTGATCACATAAAATTTTTTGCGTCTGCCGCCTCTGTCTTCGGTAATCCCACCAAAGCGCGACTTGACGAAGCCTTTGTCTTCAATGCGTTTGAGTGCTACGTGCACGGCACTGATGTTCACTTTCTTTTTGAGCTTTTCTTCCAAGCCTTCCAGTATGGCTACACCATACGCCTCATCGTGCAGGGCGGCTACCATCAGCAATACGAGTTCTTCAAACTCGCCAAGAGATTGTTGGGTCATAAAAATTTTTGCTTAAAAATTATTGATAGGCGTCTGACACTTTAAAAGTGTCTTGACGCCTACTTGTTAAGCTATTTACTTAACAAACGTGAATATAATAGATTAGTTTCACTTTTGTTACGTAAATCAGAAAAAATTTGAAAAATACCGTCAGACCGTTGTTGACTGATTATAAGTTTGCCTTCGACTATTGCTCTCAGGTTTTTAAAAAAAGTAAATTATCTGTCATATTACCGCGCCTCTTGTCACTAACCATCCAACTACCAACCCGTAGGCATGTACGAACATCTTGAAAGTACTTTTCTAACTGCAGTAGAGCAGAATCAGCACAAGCTGCTGCGAGTATGCTCCGTATACGCGGAGGATGCGGACGATAAGAAAGATCTTTTTCAGGAGGCGCTCATCAACATCTGGCAGTCGCTCCCCTCCTTTGAAAATAAGTCTTCAATCAGCACATGGATGTTTCGGATTACACTGAATGTATGTATGCGCTTGCAGATGAAGCAAGCAAAAAAACGCGATCGCTTTCGCAAGTTAGACAGCCTGACCATTGGGTCCGTCCGCGAAGAGGAACCAAATCTGGAAGACAATGAGCGGCTGATCCACCTACGCAACTGTATTAAAACCTTAAACGATGCCGACAAGGCGGTGATTACACTCTGTCTGGAAGAACTCTCGTATAAAGAAATCTCAGACATCACCGGCCTTTCAGAAAACCACGTGGCGGTGAAGATAAAACGGATTAAAATAAAGTTACTGAATTGTCTAAAAGAAAAAATATGATGGAGGAAGAGTTAATAAAAATCTGGCAGTCGTCATCCAATCAGGAGCGCATCAAGTTTGAAAAATCACGGTTGATGCTGAATATGCAAACAAGCCTTGATGAAATTCATAAAAAAATCCAGTACCGCGATCTGAGAGAGTATATAGCCATAGGTATTATTATTCCTGTATTTACCTACTATGCTTACTCCGTTCCAAATCTCTTAACTAAAGTAGCCTCCGTTTTGATAATCGGCTATGCCTTGTTTGTAGCCCTCAAACT
>ERZ1066130.63-NODE-63-length-64199-cov-16.771795_pt1 | contig 64199 bp, 49 predicted proteins | sample MGYA00382777_ERZ1066130 | MGnify/ENA primary metagenome ERZ1066130 (study PRJEB33369, sample SAMEA5778360) | biofilm metagenome | biome: Industrial cooling water; feature: Water cooling tower basin; material: Biofilm | place: United Arab Emirates | collected...
GCCGCCACCCGTTCCGCTACCCGCCGCACGTCCGGGAATACGCGCCGGCCGAGGTGGTCGCGCTCGCGGAGGAGGCCGGCTTCGAGACCGAGCGCGCCTCCACCTTCTTCGCCTGGAACGCCCACCCCGACGTGGACCGGGACGCGCTGATCGCCGGGCTGCACGCGATGGGCATCGGCCCGGGCGATGAGGTGATCGTGCCCAGCACCACCTGGTGGTCCAGCGTGCTGCCGGTGCTGCACTGCGGCGGCGTGCCCGTCTTTGCCGAGACCGATGACCGCACGCTGGCGCTGGACCCGGCCGATGTCGCACGGCGCATCACGCCGCGGACAAAGGCCATCGTCGTCACGCACCTGTTCGGCATTCCCGCGGCGATGGATGAGCTCATGGCCATCGCCCGCGAGCACGGGCTGAAGGTCATGGAGGACGCCAGCCACGCGCACGGGGCGACGTACCGCGATCAGCCCATCGGGCTCATCGGCGACCTGGCGGTCTTCAGCCTGCAGGGGAACAAGCTGCTGCCCAGCGCCGAGGGCGGGCTGCTGGTCAGCCGCGATGCGGACCTGGTGCTCAGCGCAGCGCGGTACGGGCAGTACGAGCGGCTGGTCCCGCTCAAGGCCATGGGCCACCCGCTGGGCGAGTACGCGGCCACGGGCTTCGGGCACAAGTACCGCATGTCGCCCGTCAGCGCGGCGCTCTGCCGCAGCCAGTTGCGCAGGCTCACGGAGCGCACCGCCCAGCGCAGCGCCAACTGCGTGTACCTCAGCCGCCGCCTGTCGGCGCTGGGGCTCAAGACCTACCAGAGCGGCGAAGAGGGGCTGGAGAACACGCAGCGCGTGTACTTCGAGTTCCTCGTGCGGTACGACCAGGCGAAGTTCGGCGCACCGATCAAGGCGATCATCAAGGCCCTCAGCGCCGAGGGGTGCCACGTCAGCGCGCCACGCTACCCGCTGCTGCATCAGCAGCCGGTGTTCACGCAGGGCGACTGGCTCAGGCTCGCGCGGCTGGAGCACGATGAATCGGCCCGCGCGCGGGTCTATGACCCGGCCGACCTGCCCCGCACCACCGCCGGCAACGGCACACTGATCAAGCTGCCGAGCTTCCCCAGCGCCAGCAAGGAACTGCTCGACCAGTACGCCGCGGCCTTCGCCAAGGTGCTGACCAACGCGAGCAAGCTGCCGACGCAGGCCTGAGGCTGAGGCTGAGGCTGCTGATGGGCCTGATGCCGCTGGGCCTTGGCACGCACAGCGCGTCGGGCATCGTCGGGTCCATCACCGCTTGGGGCCGAAGATATCGCCCAGCCCGCGGCCGATGTTGTCGATGATCTTGCCCGGCTGCTTGGTCAGGCTGTTGCCGAACTCCTTGAAGAACAGCTCAACGTCAATGCTCGTCGTCGGGTTGTCGATCGGCCCGCGCGAGCGGATGGGGACCATCGTGCCCTCGGCGATGACATCGGGCAGGATCGACCCGAAGCCGCTGCCGAGGTCGGCGTTGAGTTTCTTCAGCACGCTCGGCGCCGCGGCGACGGTGGGCACGTACATGATCACGTCGACAGTGTTGTTGACCAGGTCGACCGTGCCGCGGGTCTTGATGACGAAGTTGCGGATGGGCAGGTCGAACTTGTCGTAGGTCATCACGCCGTTGACGATGGAGATGGTGAACGGCGCGATGGGCCGCTGGGCCTCGCCGGCGGCGGTGAAGATGACGGTGTCGAGGAACTCGCCCAGCTCGCGCTTGAAGGTGTAGTCGATCTTGCCGATATCCACGAGCAGCTCGCCGTTGAGCCGGCGCATGTCGCCATCGGCGGGGATGACCAGGTTGCGCGAGGTGATGGAGGTCTTGGTCGGCCCCGGCTTGCGCTCGATGTTCGCGAAGAGCGGGAACATCTTCAGGAGTTTCGTATCGACGCTGTAGGAGAACTGCGAGAGCTCGACCAGCAGCGGACGCACGCCGCGCGTGTCGATGATCGGCCCCGGGCGCAGCGGCGCGGGCTGCTCGCGCGTGGCCAGTTGGATCAGCGCCATGGGCGTGATCGAGACCGGCGGCGGGGCGGGGGTTGCGCCGGCGACATCGCCGGAGGCCGCCGGAGCCGCCGCGGGCGCCGCGGCAGGAGCGGTGCCGGGCGGAGGCGGCGTGGGCTTGGATCGCAGCGAGAAGTACGCCGAGCCGCTGCCGCCGAGCGAGAACTCCGCGGCCTGCGCCTCGAGCATGATCGCGGGGCCGACGAGCTTGACCAGTTCGCCGCCCTGATTGGCCAGACCGTCGATGATGGCCGTGGGGATGTTGCCGGTCTTGAAGTCCAGGTTCACGCGTGCGCCGTCGCGGTTGAAGTTGCCCTGTCGATCGCCGATGCCCGCGACGCGGACATCCGCGACGATCGGCTCGGTCGCGGCGCCGCCCTCGCGCACGCTGGCGATGCGGACATTGGCGTTCAGCGCGTTGTCGGGCGTGCTGGCGGCGCTGAACGAAAGACCCTCGAGCGTGCTGGCCACGCCGGGCGAGCCCGAAGACTCCTGACGCAGCGCCAGTTCGCGGATGGTGCCCTGAGCATCGATCGCGAACACGCCGGGAAGCAGCGGGCCGGCCGCGGTCGAGATCGCCAGCGTGCGGACATCCGCGGCGACCTCGATCGGCCGCTCGATCCGCAGGCGTGATGCGGCGCCGGACGGCGATGCCAGCAGGTGCTGCTCGGCCCACGCCGCGGGAACGGTGGCGCGGACGCTCATGGGCGCGGTCAGGCGTACGACATCCTGCTCCATCGCGACGCTGATCTGCTGCACGTTGACGTTGGGCGTGACGACACCCAGGAGGATCTGCCTCGCCGCGCCGGCGGAGGCCTGATCCACACTGACCTCCAGGCTCGCGCTGCTGCCAAGCAGACCCGAGACAAAGCCCGGGCGACCGAGCACCTCATCGGCCACGAGCGTGCTGACGCCGGCGATGCCCGCGCGGGCCTTGATGAACGACTGATCGAGCGCCGCGGCGGCATCGACGCTCAGGGTGCCCAGCGGAGCGTCCTCGCTTCGGAGCAGCTCGGCGTTGACCTTGACCGTCGCCCGGCGCGATCCTCCGGCCGGGCCGAGGGCGCCCAGCGGCAGGCTCGCGTCGATGTTCACGCTGCGCGCCCCGGCGCTGAGCCGGCGCCCGGCGACATTGAGATCGCTCAGCACCAGCGCATCGAGCGTGACCTTCGCGTTGGCCGCCGCGTCGCCGGCGCGATCGAACGCGGGCGAGAGCGAGCCGGGCGCGAGCGGAATCGACATCGGCGCAACCGCGACACTCACCTGTCGCCCGCCGGTGGCCCGGACCTGAGCGCGGTCCTGCGGCGAGAAGCCCGCGATGGCAAGCCCGCTGTCGAGCATCGCCGGCGTGAGCGTCAGGCCCGCATCAACCGACGCAACATCGATCCGATCGGCCTTGAGACTTGCCGCCAGCGCGACGCTGGATGCGGCCCCGTCGGCGCGGAGCGTGAGGCCCTGCGCATCGGCCGCGCCGGCGAACGTGAGGTTCACGCCGCGGCCGGTGCCGACGACTTCCGCCGCGAGCCGGCGCATGTCCTCGTTGAGTTTCGTGGCCATGGGCTCGACCCAGGCCCATGAAGCGCCGGTGAAATTCAAAGACCCCGACACGCGCCGGGTGCCGATCGCCGGCAGGGCCGCGCGCCCGCCCTCACCATCGAGAACACCCGCGACGGTCAGATCTCCATCGATGACCATGCGTTCCCCGCCGCGAGCCGCGGCGGTGGCGAGGCGCAGACCCGCCGGCGCGCCCGGCTTCTGATCGACCGTGATGCTCGTGCCCGAGATGGAGACGGGACCACCGGCAAGCGCGAACGCCTCGACATCGACCGCACCGAGCGTCACGGTGACGTTCGCCGCTGCCTCGTTGAGCACCGGGGCGCCGCTTCGCAGCGGCACATCCAGCGAGGCGACATTCACCGTCAGCGAGCCATCGCCGCGGATATCCGCCGGCGCCTGCCCGCCGCGGGCAAGGACTCGGCGTGCGATCGGCGAGATGCTGCGCACGCTGAGCATGGTCGAGTCATCGCGCGTGGTCAGGCGCTCGGCCGAGAGCCGCAGCGCCGAGCGCGCGTTCACGCCGTCACTGGCGAGCGTGAGGTTCAGATCGGTGGCCTCAACACTGTCGCCAGTTCTGCCCGCGGCGCTGTTGGCCACCAGCCGCAGGTCGAGCGTCGGGCCAAGGTCCGTCGGCAGGTCGATCGGCAGATCCATGCCGGCGACAAAGGTCTGGAGCACCTGCGTGCTCAGCCTCGTCGCGCTGACGGTGCCGCTGAGCGTGCCGGGCAGACCGGTGCGGGGCCCGCCGCCGGGCAGCAGCAGCCCGCCGGCCTGGACTTGCGCCGCCAGTGCGCCGGCGTCGGTGCCGTCGATCGCGACCGACGTGCTGGCGTTCAGCGCCGCGATACCGCCGAGATCATCACTGGCCAGCGAGATGCTCGCGGGGCGGATGACCAGCACCCGGGGCACGCCCGCCGTTGCGGCAGCGCCGGTCGATGCGGCAGCGCCCGGCGCGGCGGGTGTACCGCCGATCTCCGGCACGCGCACCTGCGCCTGCGTCTGTCCGAGGCGGACCTCGGCCGCGATCTTCGCGCCGCGCAGATCAAGCCCCGCCGCGCCAGAGGGCAGCGCGACATCGAGCGTCGCGATGCTCACCCGCACATCCGGGGCCGACTGCACCGTCACGCCGGCGCGCTGCAGCGCATCGCGCAGCGCGGGCACGTTCGTGGCGAACGTGGTGTCCTTGATCTGCGCGTCGATGGCCCTGACCAGTGTCGCGCGGCCGCCGGCGATGCGCACCTCGCCCGACGCGGCGGTGTTGTCGCTGGCGACATCGAACGATGCCTGCGCGTCCTTCAGCCCGCCGCGGACGCTCAGCGTCGCGTTCTGCACGCTCGGGCCGAGCGCCCCGGCGACGAGCCCGCCCTGGCCCGCGAGCGCATCGAGCATCGCCGACGGCACGCCCGCCGCCTTGACGCTCAGGTCGACCTTTGCGCCGTCGATCCGGACCGCATCGGCCGTGTCGGTCAGGCCCGTCGCGTCCAGCGAGAGTTCAAATGTTCCGCCGCCATCGATCGCGCCCTTGAAGTTTGCCTTGGCGTTCGCGCCGCGATCGCCGCCGACGGCGCGGCCCGCCGCGCCGGCCGTGCCCTTGAGGCCCGTGATCTTGGCGCTGCGGAGCGTGGCGCCCGCCGCGTCCTTCTGTGTCGTGGTGATCGTCAGCGCATCGACGACCAGTTCGGCCCGCAGGTCGCCGGGGAACTTCGCGGGCTCCGTGCTTGGCGCAGCGGGCGTGCGCGGGGCGATGGCCCGCTGCAGGTTCGTCGTCGATGTGCCATCGGCCGCGGCGGTCTGCACAACCTCGAGCGAGCCGGAGATCGTCGTTGTGCCGAGGTCGCTCAGCCCGCCGAGCACACTGAGAATGCCCAGCGAACTGCTCGCCTCGAGCGTTCCGACCTTCTGGCCCTTGTCGTCGAGCAGCTCGATGCCCGTGATCTTCGTCGGGCCGGTCCACGAGACCGACACCGAGCCGACCTTCACGCTTCCGGCGATCTGCTTTGCCGCCTGAGACTCGATGATCCCCGGCGCCAGCGATGAGGCGATCGTCGGCACCAGCAGCAGAAGCACCCCCACCGTCACGACCGTGCCCGCGCCGGCGATCAGCGCGATCTTCTTGCGGCGGGACATCGAGCCCGGGGTCTGTGGAACAGCAGCGTTCGCCATGTGCGTCTCTCCGTTTCGTGCCCTTGCGCACGTGAAATGTCGGCGTTCGGCGGGAACGAGCCCCGCGAGCCCAAAGTGTACGGGCGGACCCGCCGGGCGGATTCAGCGCAGCCCGCGCCGCGTGCGATCGCCACCAATGTCCGAGCCGATCAGACCGTGACGAGCCCCATCGCGGCCAGCGCGACCAGCAGCGCCCCGATGGCGATCCGGTACACGCCGAACGGCGCCAGCCCGTGCCGATTCAGAAACCCGACGAGCCACTTGACGGCGATCGCCGCGGAGACCGCGGCAACGACGATCCCGACAACCACGGGCAAAACGCCGAGAACCTCGAAGAGATTCTGCCCGCCCGTGTCGCGTGCGTGCTTGAGATCCTTGAACAGCGCCAGCATGGTCGCGGCCAGCAGCGTGGGCATGCCCAGCAGGAACGAGAACTCCGCCGCCGCGGCCGGACGCAGACCGACCATCACGCCGCCGACGATGGTCATCATGCTCCGGCTGGTGCCGGGAACGAGGGCGAAGAGCTGCATGAGCCCGATGCCCAGCGCCTGAGCCGGGCGCAGTTGGTCGAGTTCCATGCCGATGACCGACGAATCGGCCACGCCCTGCGCCTGCGCCCTGCGTCGCGGGCCGATGACCATGCGATCGACAACGATCATGAACACGCCGCCGACGATCAGCGCCGCGGCGACCGGCCCGGTGCTCATCAGCCGCTCTTCGATCCAGTCGTGAACCAGCAAGCCGACAATCGCCGCGGGCATGAACGCGATGATGAGGTTGATGAACAGCCGCAGCCCCGCGGCGTTCTTCCCGATCAGCCCCGCGAGCATGGCGACAAACCGCGGGAAGTACAGGCCGGCGACGGCGAGAATCGCCCCGCCCTGAATGACGATGTTGAACGAGTCGATCGCGCGGGCGGACTCCGGCGTCTGCCCGAGCTTCATCAGATCGCTGGCGATGATCAGATGCCCGGTGGAACTCACCGGCAGATACTCGGTGATGCCCTCGACCAGCCCGAGCACCGCCGCCTGAATCAGATTGAGATGCTGCGTCGGCTCGGCCAAGGAATCCTCCGCCCGCGTGCGCGGGCCGTTGCGCCTGCTCGCTCCCGTGCTCGTGATCGCTTACTTGATCGTCGCGCCGTTGATCAGCGCGTTCCAGTCGTTCAGCGCGGCCTCGATCGTCGTGTCCGGACCGGTCATGCGCGCGAACACGCGCCCGCCGCCGGGAGCCTCGAAGATCGCACCGACAAAGCGGAAGTTGGGACGGGGCGTGCCGGTCTGTCCGGGCATGCCCTCGATGAACGTGCCAGAGGAGTCGAACGTCGTCAGGCGGACGCCGTTGGCCAGTGCGCGGGGCGTGCTGGCGAACTTCGCCGGCTCGTTGGTCGACGGGTCACGCACCATGCCCGCCCAGCGATTGATATTGCTGGCCACATCTCCGCCCTGCCCCGCGGGGAACTGCGTGAAGTACATGGTCGCATCGGAATTGACCGCGAACTGGGCCACACGCATCGGCGAGGCCGGGTTCGTCCGCTGCCAGCCCGCGGGGATCGGGAACAGCAGGCCCTGGACATCGATCGTCGTGCCCGCGCCCAGAGCCGCCGCGGCACCCGCGGCCTGCTGGCTAGCGCCCTCGATACTGCCCGCGATGTCCCGACCCATCTTGGCGCTCTTGCCAAGGGCGGTCTGCGGCTCCTCGCGTGTCGGCATCGGCGGCGGGGGAGATTGCTCGCACCCGCTCAGGGCCACGCCCATCAGCAGCAGTCCGCCAAGCCCCATCGCCGGCACGATCGTCGCGCGAAAGTTCGTTCGGGTAATCATGCCGTAATCGTAGCGCCGATGCGCCGGGATACCGTCGGACGTGCCCAACATGATTCACGTCAGCGATCTGGCCGACCCGCGGCTGGCCGAGTACCGCGACCTGAAGGAGTCCCAACTCGCCCGCGCCTTCGATGCACCCGGCGAGCTCACCCCTCAGGCCGGCGAAGGCTCGCCCCACGGCAGGCTCATGGCCGAGGGCGAGGTGGTCTTCAATGTCCTGGTCAACTCCCCCCACCGCGTTCTGAGCGTGCTCTGCACACCCACGCGCGCCCGGACCATCGATGCGGCCCTGCGCACGCTGCCCGAGCAGACACCCGTGTACCTCATCGAGCCGCAACATCTCGAGTCGCTCGTGGGCTTCCCGCTTCATCGCGGGCTCATGGCCATCGCGGCCCGAGCGAGGCCGGTCGCCGCGAGCGACTTGCTCGCACACCCCGACCCCGCTCGCCCGCTGCTGGTGCTCGAGCACATCGTCAACCACGACAACATCGGCGGGCTCTACCGGTCCGCCGCGGCGTTCAACGCTCGCGGAATCCTGCTCAGCCCGCGATGCGCTGATCCGCTGTACCGCAAGGCCATCCGCGTGAGCGTCGGCCACGCGCTGCGGGTGCCAACGGCCCGGCTTGGCCCGTGGCCCGATGGACTGAGCCTGGTTCGCGACGCCGGATACCTGCTCGTGGCCCTTTCCGGGCGCGATCACTCCACCGACCTGCCGACCCTCGCCCAAACGCTGACTCAGAACCCGCGCCCCGTCGCGCTGCTGCTGGGGACCGAGGGGCCGGGTCTGAGCGAGCAAGCCATCGCCGTGGCCGACCAGTGCGTGCGGATACCGATGGCTCCCGGCGTAGACTCGCTGAACGTGATGGTCGCCGGCACCATCGCGCTGTGGGAGTTGGCCGGTCGGCACCGAGCACCGGAGCCGCCGTAGACGCCGCAGACGCCGTATCCGTGATTCGCAACGACCCACGATGAACGCGGCCCGGACGCGACTTTCCGGGCCCGCACTGCAACGCGACGCCGGACATTCCTATAACGACTCCCTCAGCGCACCGGTCGGGATGAATGCCGCGTGCGAACGATTGACCGTTGGACCGACCTTGGGCCTGGAGCCTCCGCGTGCGGAAGTGGTTTCTTATCTCGCTGCTGATCATCGTACTTGCCATCGGCGCGACCGGGGCGGTCTTCGCCACGAGCAACGGCGCCCGCCAGTGGGCCCGATCGCTGCTGCCGCAGGCCACGCCCGAGGCGGTACGGGTCGAGCCCGTCACGCGCGGGCCGCTGATCCGGCTGGTGAACGCGCCCGGTTCGATCGAGCCGCGGACGAAGGTGCAGATTTCCGCGCAGGTCGCGGCACGCATCACCGAACTGCCCTTCCGAGAGAACCAGACCGTCCGCAAGAACGACGTGGTCGTGAAGCTCGACTCGCGCGATCTGGCCGCGGCACTGGAGTCAGCACAGGCCAACCTTCGCGCCGAGGAGTCCCGCCTGAGCGGTGCCGACGCACGGATGAAGCAGTCATTCCTCGACCTGCAGCGGCTCCGCGTTCTGCACGAGGGCGGCGACCGCTCGCGGGCCGAGCTCGAGTCGGCCGAGAGCAACTACCTGGGTGCCAAGAGTTCCTTCGATGCCACGCGCAACAACATCGACGCCGCGCGTGCCCAGATCGACCGAGCCACCAAGGACCTGGAGAACACGACGATCATCGCGCCGTTCGACGGCACGATCGTGAAACTCAACGCCGAAGTCGGCGAGCTCGTGCTCGTCGGCACGCTCAACAACGCCGCGTCGGTGATCATGGAGATCGCCGATCTGAGCACCATGATCATGAAGGCTCGCGTCGATGAGGCCAACATCGGCCCGGTCAAGCAGGGCCAGACCGCACGCATCTTCATCAACGCCTTCCCCAACCGCTCGTTCGCCGGAACGGTCGAGAAAGTCGGCCTCAAGCGCCAGGTCGATCGCGACGGCACCGGCTACTTCGAGGTCGAGGTTCTCGTGCAGAAGCCCGACGACCTGCTGCTGGCCTCCGGCCTGACGGCGAACGTGGACATCGAAGTCGAGAAGTTCGAGAACGTGGTGAAGATCCCGAGCCAGAGCGTTGTCGATCGCCGCATCGACGAACTGCCCCGGGCCACGGCCGAGAACCCCGTCATCGACCGCGCCAAGGCCTTCACCTCCGTTGTGTACGTCATTCGCGATGGCAAGGCCCGCAGCGTGCCGGTCAAGATCGGTCCATCCGACCTGACCCACACCAACATCCTCGCGGGTCTGGATGAAGGCGACAAGATCATCACCGGCCCGTTCCGAATCCTGACCGCGCTGAAGGACGACGCTCCCGTCCGTGACGACTCGCTCCCCGATCCCAACAACGGCTCAAGCACCCGCAAGTCCCGGCGATCGTCCGACCCAGCGCCCCCGCCCGATGATGATGAGGCCGAAGACATCGAGTAACGCCGCTCCGAATCCCGCGTTCGCCCCGCCATCTCGCGCCTGCTCCGCCGGTGTACACCCGCAACGCGACCCTGAACCCGCCCCACAACCGTGACCATCCGAATCCGCCAACTCGCCAAGACCTACGCCATCGGCGATGAGCCCGTCCACGCCCTCCGCGGCGTGGATCTGGACATCGCCAAGAACGAGTTCGTCGCCATCATGGGCCCCTCCGGCTCGGGCAAGTCCACACTCATGAACATCGTCGGCTGTCTCGACAAGCCCTCCGGCGGCACCTACGAACTCAACGGCCGACGCGTCGACAGCCTCTCGGCCACGCAGCTCTCCAAGGTGCGCAACCAGGAGATCGGCTTCGTCTTCCAGTCGTTCGAGTTGCTCAACCGCGCCAGCGCGCTCAAGAACGTCATGCTCCCGCTGATGTACTCGGCGCGGCTCTGGCTCGGGGCCCGCGCCCGCGCACTGCAGGCCCTCGAGCGTGTCGGCCTTGCCGACCGCGTCGACCACCGCCCGAACCAACTCTCCGGCGGCCAGAAGCAGCGCGTCGCCATCGCACGCGCGCTGGTCACACAACCCTCCATCCTGCTCGCCGATGAACCCACCGGCGCGCTCGATAGCAAGACCAGCACCGAGATCATCAACCTCTTCAAGGAACTGCACGCGCAGGGCCAGACCATCATCCTGGTCACACACGAGGAGGACGTCGCCGCGAACGCGCGACGCATCATCCGCATCCGCGATGGAAAGGTCTTCTCCGACTTCCCGCGGGAGCAGGACCCGATCCACGGCGAGTACATGCGCACGATGATGAAGCAGGCGATGGAACTCAACCTCTCGCTCGATCCCGCGGGTTCGAGCGCGAGCACAGGCGGTGCGGCATCATGATCTCACTCCTGCTGGCCATCCCGAGGCTCGGCGTCCAGACCGTTTCGACCGCGCTGCAGCAGCTCTGGGCCAACCGCGTCCGCGCGTTCCTGACGACCCTGGGCATCATCATCGGCGTCGCGAGCACCATCGCCATCGTCGGCGGCACACAGGGCCTCAAGGCCTTCGTGCTCAAGGAGTTCGAGTCCTTCGGTGCCACCCGCTTTGTCATCTTCCCGCGCAACCCTCGCGAGACTCCCAACAGATTCTCCCCGCAGCAGGTCCAGCTCAAGAACCGCGAACTGCCCATCGTCGAACGCGCCAGCCCCTCGATCGCCCGCATCACCCCGGTCAAGGTCTTCACCGCGAGCGTGCAGGCCGGCGAGCGCATCGAGCAGAACGTGCGAATCACCGGCATGGACGAGGACTGGCACCTGATCGAAGGCCGCGCCATCGTCCAGGGCCGCCCCTTCTCGCGCATCGATGATGAAGAGAAGCGCGCCGTCTGCCTGGTCAACGACAAGGCCGTCGAGGAACTCAACCTCAACAAGGATCCCTCCGGAACCTCCATCCTTGTCGGCGGCCGCAAGTTCCTCATCGTCGGCGTGGTCGAGACCAAAACCCTGCCGACCATCTTCGGCGGCGGCGAGCCGCTCTCGGAGGTCTACATCCCCTTCTCCGTTGCCAATTCGATCAGGCCCGAGCCGGTCTTCGGCATGTTCATCCAGGGCACCATGACCTCCGCCGAAGCCTTCGGCGATCTGTTCGCCGAGGTCTCCGCCGCACTCCGCCGGTCCCGCAATCTCAAGCCCGGCGATCCGAACACCTTCGACATCCGCGCCACCGAGCAGGCCATCAGCACGATCAACCGCGTCTCCATCGGCCTGACCATCGCCGCCACCTGCATCGTCGCGATCTCGCTGGTCGTCGGCGGCATCGGCATCATGAACATCATGCTCGCCTCCGTGAGCGAGCGCACGCGCGAGATCGGCCTGCGCAAGGCCGTTGGCGCCCCGCCGATGGTCATCCTGACCCAGTTCCTTGTCGAGGCCGTGGTGCTCTGTCTCGTCGGCGCGGCGATCGGCGTGGCCCTCGGCGCGATGCTGATCCTGGGCGTCCGGGCGATTCCCGACTCGCCCATGGCCGACGCCACGATCCCCGCCTGGGCCATCATCCTCGCCGCCGGCTCATCCGCGCTGACGGGCATCGTCTTTGGCATGTTCCCCGCCATCAAGGCCGCCCGACTCAACCCCATCGACGCACTGCGACACGAATGACCAGCACGCCCACATCACGCCCCGCCCGCGCGCTCCTGCTCATCTCCGGCCTGTCGCTGCCGCTGCTCGTCGGCTGCGCCGGCCCGCTGGGCGAGCGCGACAGCGACCTCGGCGACCGCTCGGCGATCGACCGCCTGCGTCGCGTCACGCCGCTGAGCATCGACGGCTTCCGCCGCCCATCGCCCGCCGGCAACGCCGCCGCGGCGGGGAGCCCCGGCGAGCCGGTCGATGCCGCGACCGCCGCCACCGCCGTCGATCCGACCATCGAGCAGGTCCGGACTCGCCTGGCCTCCGCCACGCGCCGGGAACTGACCATCGAGCAGGCCCGCGCCGAGGCGATCCGCAACAACCTCGATCTCCGCGTCAGCGTGATGGACCCGCGCATCGCCCGCGAGGAGACCACCGCCGAACGCGCTCGCTTCGAGGCGGTCTTCCGACCCAGCGCCCGATTCTCCAGCAACGAGCCCGCCCTGCTCGAGGACCGCACCACCGGCACATCTGCCCGCGCACGCACCGATACCGCCGAACTCGGCGCGGGCGTGAGCATCCCGCTCCGCACCGGCGGCCGCGCGAGCGTCGACCTGACTCAGGACTATCGCGAGGGCAACAGCGCGTTCAGCGACACCCCCGCATGGGGATCGTCGCTGGCGTTCTCGATCACCCAGCCCCTGCTCCGCGGCGCGGGCCGCGAGGTCAACGTCGCGCCGATCACCATCGCCGCGTACCGCGAGCAGATCACCGAGGCCCGAACGAACCTCAGCGTCATCAGCACCCTCGCGCAGATCGAGCGCTCGTACTGGCGGCTCTCGGCCGCACGCAAGGAACTCGACGTCCGCCAGCAGCAGTACGACCTGGCCATGGCGCAGCTCCAGCGCGCCCAGCGCCGCTTCGATCGCGGCGACACGCCCGAGATCGACGTCGTACGGGCCCAGTCGGGCCTGGCCCAAAGGCTCGAGGCCATCATCACCGCCGAGACCTCGCTGCTCATCGAGCAGCGCGAGCTCAAGCGCCTGATGAACACCCCCGACGCCAGCGTCACCAGCGGCGGCCTGCTCGTGCCCCTGACCGAGCCCGCGCCGATGGACTACGACCTTGACAGCGCCTCGCTCATCAGTGTCGCCATGCAGCGACGCATGGAACTGCTCGAGATCGAACTCAGCCTGCTCAGCGACAGCCTGAACATCACCGTCGCACGCAACAACCTCCTGCCGGGCCTGGACCTGACGGGCACCTACACCACCGCGGGCCTTGGCCGCGACCTGGGCCGCGGCATCCGCGACATGGCCGACATCCGCGCACAGGGCTACAGCGTGGGCGTGACCGGCGATATCCCGCTGGGCAACGAGGCGGCCGAGGCACGCGAGCGCCGCGCTGTGCTCACGCGTCTGCAACGCCTCGGCACACGCGCCAGCCGTCGCCAACTCATCGAGCAGGATGTGCTCGACGCGGTCGACCGCGTGCGCTCGGGCTGGCAGCGCATCATGGCCGCACGCCAGTCGACGATCCTGGCCGCACGCACGCTCGCCGGCGAGCAGCGCCAGTTCGACGCCGGAGCGCGCACCAGCACCGATGTTCTCGACGCCGCCGCGGCACTCGCCGATGCGCAGAGCGCCGAGATCCGCGCCCTGACCGACTACCAGATCGCCCTGACAGACCTGGCCGTCGCCACGGGCACGACCCTGGGCTCCGCAGACATCCGCTGGCAGGAGATCCCGCCCGCCGACGAGCAGATGCTCCGCGAGCCGGTGCCCGCATCGATGGTCGCGCCGGCACCGCCAGCAGCGCCGGCACCGCCAGAAGCGCCCGCGCCTTAGTCCACGCAGCCGTTGAAGAACGAGCCAAAGAACGCGGTGAAGTCCCCGTTGTCGACCACGCCGTCAGGTCCGCCGCCATCGCGGGCCGCGCGGCCGTCGGTATCGGCGATGTCCGCCACCAGCCGCGCCGGGTCCGATGCATCGAGAAAGAACGCGTTGAAGAACGCGGTAAAGTCCCCGTTGTCGACCACGCCGTCCGGCGGCGGCACACCGTCGGTGTTGGCAAGATCCGAGGTTGCGCACGACCGCGCCGTCAGCGTGTGCGTGTGCGCGGGGAGGTTGCTCGCGCCGATCGTCCGAGTCGTCGCACCGAGCAACGTTCCCTCCGGCGTCCCCGGCCCGGCTCCGATCACCACACGCCCGCGCAGATCCGGCACGCGGAAGTTCGTCACGCCGTCGCCGCCGTACGTGATGCCCATCACCTGGAACAACTCGACGTTCTGGCTGATCGGCAGCAGACGGCCATCGCACAGAATCATGTCCTGTGCCGGCTGCGTTCCGGCAAAGGCGAAGATCTCGCCGATGTACCCCTCTTCTTCGAGCGGAGCATCGCCGGTCGGATACATGCCCTCCCTGAGCACAAAGAACCGCAGCGGAAAGGAACGCTGCTCGTTCGAAATCACCACATCCGCGCCACCGAACACGCCCGTGAACATCCCGCCGGGCAAGCCGTGGCTGTGACCGGGAATCTGGCCCGCGCCGAGCGTCGTCGTGTTGCTCCCGAGCGGCACGCCCAGAACGGCGTTGACCGTGCCCGATCCCGCCCCGGTGCCCATCGCCAGCCTGCCGCGGAGGTCCGGAATGCCGAACGTGGTTGCCGCTCCGCCGTAGGTCGTGCCCAGGAGAAAGAACAACGCGTTGTTCGACGATCTCTGCAGCAATTGACCGGCCATCGGCAGCGCCCCGGCGTTGGTCCGCGGGCCCGCATGGAACAGCACCGACGACATCGGCGGGTCTCCGGGCGCGTAGGAGAACTGGCCCTGCGAGGGGAAGATCCCGTTCGCGATGATGCTCGCGTAAACGCCAACGCTCCGCTGCACGTTGCTGAACGCCGCGCCCGCGCCACCAGGCCCCGCAGTCCCCGTCACGCCCGTCGGCGACAGATACGCCGTTCCCGGCACGCTGTGCGAGTGCGCCGGAAGATTCGCGGCCACCAGCGAGACGGTGTTCGCGCCGACGATCTGCCCGGGAGACACGCTCAGCTCGCCGGTGACCGGCGTCGATCCCGTGCCGATCATCGCCGCGTTCCGCAGGTCCGGCAGCGCGAAGTTGCTCGCGTTGGTCGATCCGTACGTCGTGCCGAGCATCGAGAACAGATCGGGATTGGCGGCCCGCGAGAGCAGACGCCCGTCCGCGCTCGGCCACTCGCTCATGAATCCCGGTGAGAAGGCGAACATCCGCAGCGGCACGCCGCTGCCCAACTGAGCGTCGGTCTGCACGACGATGCGCAGCGCCAGGCCGGGCTGACGGGTGTCGATCCCCACACCCCCACCCGCGCTCAGCGTCACCTGCGCCGACGCCACTTCGCCGATGCCCGCGCACGCCCCCGCCGCGACCATCCACAACGCCGCCCGACAGGCACCTCGGACCAGCAACCCATTGCGCGCACTCGGCATGACCTGCTCCACACTCAACGGACACGCCGCGATCGACCGAACATCGGCCCGATCAGCCGGCGTCGCAGCGTACATCTATCCCGCCGGCAAACCAGCAAATCACCATTCTCCGCCGATCTTTGGATCACGAACACACCGATGCTCGGGCCTTCCCGGACGCCCGCTCGCTTTGCTATGTCCCCCGGATTCTCCAAAGCCCCGTCTGCCCTGCAGCGGTCCGGTTCGAGCAATCCTCGAAGAAGTAACGCCAGAACGCACCGACGTCGCCGCTCGTGTTCATGTCCGCCTGCTGGCCCGGCCCGGACAGCCCGAGGGTCTACGCCGCGATCCGCAGCGCCTCACTCGGCTGGCGCTTCTCGATCATGCCACACCGCTCCGCCCTCAGGTCTTGATGCTCGTCCCCATCGCGATCGCCACCGGCAGCAGCGTCAGCACCGGAATGAACGCCGCGAGCTCCACCGGCAGCCCCGGAATCGGCTGCATGATCGCCAGCGTCGCGCCCAGCAGCGAGCCCACCGCCACCGGCGCGCACTTGAGCGACTGGATCACCGGGTTCAGCGGCTCGCGCGTCAGGAAGAACGGGATGCTCACCACCAGCGTCAGAAACGTGCAGATGATCTGCGAGAGACGACCCCACCCCACCCGCGTGAGCTGCTCGGCCAGTTCCGGCTTGACCTTTGGCGAGGCGAGCACCTCGCGGATCTGACGCCACGAAAGGTTCGTCGCGTACGTCCGGTACCGCTGGGCCACCAGCGCCGTCGGGTCCAGGTCGCTGGTGATCGACGCGACGCTCTGGGCATCGCGCGGGCCGCCGGCCTCGATCCGCAGATTCCGCACCCGCCCGCCCTCGAACACCCATCGACCATCGATGAACGTCGCGTGCGTCGCGGAGATCCGCCGCTGAGCCCGGCCCGCGTTGTCGCGCTCCCAGATGTTCACATCGCTCAGCCGCCCCGCGACCGGGTCGAACGACGCGGCCTGCCACAGCCGCCCGGAACCGTCCGGCGCCAACTGCACCGGGAACTCCGCGAGCGTCCGGTCGCCGGCCTGCGTGTTCGACCGCGCCACCAGCGGCGCGATCTGCGGCATGACCAGTTCCTGATTGAGCACCTGCACCCCCAGCACGCCCACGCCCACCAGCAGCAGCGGCCGCGCCACCCGGTACAGCGACACGCCCGAGGCCATCATCGCCACAAGCTCCCGGTTGCGCACCATCTGCGAGACCGTAAAGCCCATCGCCCCCACCAGCACGAAGCCGATCAGGTAGTTGAACAACTGCAACAGCCGAGGCCACCACAGGTCCACCACCAGCAGGGCCGCCGACAGGAACCGCCGCGCACCCTCGAGCGTCTCACCGCGCTGGGCCGCCAGGCGCTCGGCCTGATTGACAAACCGCTGAAGGTTCAGCGAAACATCAACCACCACCACGAACGAGAACAGGATCACCAGCAGCAGCAGGATGTTGATCAGGAACTGCCGCGCCACGGCGCGATCGAGCGTGTTCATGCGCGACCTCCCGCCGCGATCCGGCGACGCGCACGCACGTACGCATCGGCCCAGACCATCGCGCCGCAGACCAGCCAGCCGACCAGCGCCCCGGCGACGATGTCGGACATGTAGTGGGCCCTGCTGAAGACCCGCGTCAGCCCGCAGCCCATGGCGCACGCGAGCATGATCGGCGCGACGCGCGGATGCAGCCAGCTCAACGCCGCGGCCGCGCCGAAGGCCACCGCCGTGTGGCTCGACGGAATGCCCAGATCCGACCACTCGACGCTCCCCCGCGCCAGGAACAGATAGTCGAAAGTCCGCTCCGCCTCGGGCAGCGGCGGCTCGTGCATCACGCGCGCATCGGGCCTCCCGCGCATGAACACGCCCTTGAGCGCCTCGGCCAGCGCACCGCTCAGCGCCGCGCTGGCCGCGATGAACGGCCCCCGACCGAGCGCACCGCGCCAGCCGCCCGCTCGCCCCGAATCGACCAGCACGTACAGCAGCCCCACCACGAACCACACCGGCGCGTACCCCAGAACCCGCAGCGCGCGGTACCAGTCCTGCCCCTGCACGTTGTCATCGCGCAGGTCCAGCGCCGGAACCGCCGGAACATCCAGCACGTGCGCCGCGATCAGCAACGCCGACAACGCAACCGCGCCCAGAAGCGTCACGCGCAGCACCGCGCGGGGCTGGGCGGTCATCGTGCTCGGGGTTGGCGCGGTCGTGTTCATGCTCGCCCTGTCGGTCCGGCCCCGCCCGCACATCCGCCCCGCCCGCGCCGCTCACCGCGCGATCAGAACGCCCTCGGGCCGTCGGGCCGCGGGATGCCCTTGTAGCCCCAGCCTAGCAGCCCGAATCGGCTCCCGCGCGTCCCGCCGCGAAGTTCGCCGACGAGTTCCACACGCTCGAAGTACGGCGCCCACCGCTCGACCGACGCATCATCCGCGATGATCACCGCCGGGCGGCCCAGCAGCGCGGATTGCGAAAGGTCGTAGTCCGGCCAGTAGTCATGCTGCACCACGCGGCCGCCCATCCGCGACTGGGCGATGTACACCCGGCGATCGTCTCGCGCCAGCGTCGCGGGGAGGTAGAACTCAACCTGAGAGCCGCGTCCGTAGTGCTGGGCGATGAACATCGGGGCCAAACCCGTCTCACGCGCCACGCGCTCACGCAACTCCGCCGCGTGCAGGGCCATCTCGCGCCCGCCGATGAGCCGCCCGATCGGCACGCGCCGGGCCAGCGGCGAGCCGATGCTCTCCAGCCCGCTCCGGACCAGGTCCAGCCGCAGCGTCGCGAGCCCGGTGATCACGCCGACGATGATCGTCGCGTGCCACAGGAAAAACGCGCCGCGCACCCGCGCCGTTGCGCGCGCGTTCCGGTCCGCCCGCGTGGCCACCCACATCCCGGCCAGCGGCAGCAGGCCCAGGTACCCCGCGATCGGCCAGTTGCCCTCGCCGGGTGTGCGCAGCGCGACCAACAAGTAGAACACCAGAATCGGCGCGGACATCCACGCCAGCAGTGTGCACATCCGCGCGCGCGTTCCGGCCATCGCCAGCGTGCCGATGGCCATCAGCGCCATCGCCGGACCGATGATCGCCAGTTGCGCGCCGATGAACTCGCCCACGCCCAGAATGTTGACCGCCGGTCTGTTTTCGGCGATCGCCGCCGCGGCGGGGCCGGTCGCGGGCGCCAGCCCAATGTTCACGTGCCCGAGCAGGTGCCGCACCGTGGCCCAGTCGTTCTGCGCGTTCCACACCGCCACCGGCAGCAGCCCCAGCACCGCCAGCAGCACGCCCGCCGCGGCGGCCCGGCCCCCGCCGCGCGGCGTGGGCAGATCGGCGCGATGCCGCCAGAGCCACGCGGCGATGCCCGGCAGGATCAGCAGGATCGTGTACTTGAACAAGAAGCCGATACCGACGCCCAGACCCAGCAGCACCCACCCCGCCGCCGCGGCACGGCTCGTGCCATCATCGCGGCGACCGGGACCGGTGGCGATGAGCATCGCCCCCGCGCCAGCGATCGCCCAGCAGGCCAGGTACGGCGCATCGATCGTCGCCAGCAGCGAGGTGGCCTGGAACGCGGGGATGAGGCAGCACAGAGCCGCGGCGACCAGCGCCGCGCGCCTCGCGACATGCACCGGCCCATCGCGGGTGGCCAGCGCCGCCATCACCGCAACCATGACCGCCGTGATCAGCGCGCTGATCACGCTGAGCATCCTGATCCCGAACTCGCTGAGCCCGAAGATGTGGCTGCTCAGCCAGATCGCCCAGGCGATGCCCGGCCCCTTGGTGTTGTACGACCAGGCCGGATGCTGGCTCCAGAGCGTGTAGAACGCCTCATCCTCGGCCAGTTCGTACGGCGAGAAGAACAGCAGGTAGACCGCGCGCAGCAGCGCGACCGCGACCGCTAAAGCGATCGCCGGGGCGAGGCTGGCGCGAAGTTGCCCGCGCAGGCCGCCGCTCATCGACCTCTCATCACCGCTCATTCCCACGTCACGTGCCAGATCAGCGGCTCGCCCTCGGCGGTGGCGAAGGACATCGGCACCACGAGCGTCGCGGTCGCATCATCACTTGTGGCCGCCAGGCCGCGGGCCCGCTGGCTGGCCGCGCTGCCGAGGACCTTGCCCGGAACGGTGATGACGAACGTGGCGTTGCGCCCGACCTTGGAGTCCGCGGCCCCTGCGGGGTCCAGCGCGGCCGATGCCGCGGCCCGGCGCTCATCGCTGGGCTCGCTGAGCATGGCCGGCCAGCGCACGCTCGGCCCGCGCGGGATGCGGACCTTGATCATGTTCCCCGCCGCCGCTCCCCCTGCCGCCACTCCCCCTGCCGCCGCCGCCCCTGCAGGCCCGCGTCCCGGCGCCTCGAACGACACCTCGCCGATGCGCAGCGCGGCCAGATCGCTGAACGTCCCCGTGGTCACCGCGACCGAAGCCCCGGCGGTGAACGTCACCCCGCCGCCGGTGATCCCCGCGAACGCCTCGGCGGCCTGTCCCTGCTCGGCGACAATGACGCGGCTGGCGCGGATGGTGCCGGAGAGGTCGGGCTTGATCATCAGGGTCACGGCGCTGGCGTCGTTCTCACTGCACCCGCCCGCGCCGGCCGCGGCCAGCACAACCAGGGACAGCCCAAACGAAGCCAGCACGGATCGGCCAGTCAAAGCGGTGCGCATAAACGAAGTGTACGGGGAGGATGGTGCACGTGCCCGGGGGCGGGCAGTGGTGCAGTGCAGTGGCAGTGGCCTCGGGTAGGTCGGCACTCCGTGCCGACTCTTCGTCTCGATCCTCCCCCGCTCGGCGGGGGAGGTGCCGCGTCTTCGCGGCGGAGGGGGTGCTCCCGCCCCCGCCGAGCCCCAGCCCACCCACCCATGCCGTCCTGACCCCCCCCACATTCCATCCCCCACTTCCCCCTAAACCACGGGACATTCCGGACGACCCCGCCCCTCTCCCATGCGATCCTCGCAGGGCCGGTATGTGTTCCGCACAAGGCCACTGGATCGCGTTACTTGGGTCGCGGAACGCATGACGCAGCGGAAACCGCGCACGGAGCATCGCGCAGCGCGTTCAACGCGTCGGATGGACCAAGCCACGCCCCGCGCAGACCTCACGATGCCGCGGCACCCTCGTGCTGTGGGTTTTGCCGACTCGGCGGCGGTCCCTCGCGGGAGCGGTCACAGGCCCGCGGGCATGTAGACGACCGACAGGGTCGTGGTGTAGACCGAGGCAACGCCCCCGCCTGGGCCCTCGGCTGAGCAGGTCAGGGCGGTCTGGAAAGTCCGCGTTCCGGGGCCGGAGACCGGGACGGTCCAGACGAGCGTGATCACGCTGCCGGTGGTTATGCCCGATGGGTTGCTGCCCGTGGAGGACACCAGCGACGCCTCGGTGAGCATCGTGATCGGGCCGCCGGTGGTCTCCTCGATCTTCAGCCACGCGCTCGAGTCGGACAGGTCGGTCGTGTCCGACAGAACCACGTTGGCCGTTGCGGTGATGATCAGGTTGCCCGCGCCGGGCGGGCTGACGGAGATGGTCTCGAAGGTTCGGAACTGTCCGGGAAACACGTTCACCGCGGCGACGGGACTGCGCGGGTTGCGGAAGGTCTGCGAGGCCTTGGATGCCGGGAAGTTCGCGGAACTGATCGCGCCGGTCGCGCCGTTGAGCGCGATGGTGGCGTTGCCCGCCGCGTTGCGGATATCGACCCTGCCGGCGCGCGTGCCATCATCGCTGGGCCAGACCTCCACGGCGTTGCGGACCCGCATGATGCCCGCGTTGCCGCCCGAGGTGGCGACATTCAGGCCGGGGACGAAGCCGTCCAGACGCAGCTGCAGCGACTGCGACGGCGCGACGACGACCTCCAGCGGGGTCGCGGGCGCGCCGGTGCCGATGCCCACTCTGCCGCCACCGACGGCCAGCGAAATATCGTTGCCCGCGCCATCGCCGCGGAAGTTCAGGTACAGCGGCGCGCCGACCGACTCGATCTGATTCGAGTCCATGAGGATGCCGCCACCGGAGCCGTTGGTGATCTTGAACGGCGCGGCGGAGGACTCGCTCAGGACCGATGGCAGGTTCGCCGCATCGCGCACATGCAGGCGCGCGGTGGGTGTCGTGGTGCCCAGGCCGACGGAGGAACTGAAGCTGTTGACCGCCGTGAAGGCGTTGACCGAACCCAGGCGCGGGATGCTCGCCGGCAGGCGCGCATCGCTGAGCAGGCCCGTCGTGATCGCGGCGGCATCGTGCGTGTGCGATGCGGGCGCGAACGCCGCGGAACTCAGGCCATCGAGCAGGTCGGCGTTGAGGTTGGTCACCAGCGATGCGGAGGAGACGGCAAACGGCGCACCGGCGGAGGTGAAACTCGGCGCCGCGCTGAAGGTCTTCACGCCGCTGAAGGTCTGGGCGGCGCCGATGGTCGCGATGTTCGTCGAGAGGCGCTGGTCGGGGATCGTGCCGGATGAGAGGTTCGCGGCGTTGGTGTAGAAGGATGCGGGCTGGCCGTTGAGACTCGAGGCTGTGCCGGCGGTCAGGGCAAAGGCGGCGTTCGGCGCGGCGGTGACCTCCTGCCGCGGTTCGAGGGTGGTGTAGCCCACAAGAACGGCGCACGATCCGCCGCTGCCCGGCCGGACGGCGATCTCCAGAAACCGGCGCTGACCCGCGAAGACCGCGCCGAAGTCCAGCGCAGCGGCGAAGCGGCCATCGATGACCTGAAGATCATCGATGCACAGCGTCGGGCCGATCTGCAAGCCGCCGGGCGTGCCCGCCTGATCCAGCAGGCGGAAGCGCAGATCAAAGGTGCCGTTGGCGGGCAGGCCGTTGTTGGTGAGCGAGCCCTGAAAGGTGAAGACCGTTGTCAGCGGCTGGGCGGAGGCGGGCACCGCGGCGAAAACAGACGCGAGCAGGCCGATGAGCGTGAGCGGCAGAGTTCGGTGCACGGGATCCTCCCAGTTCGGGGTTCTTGGACGGTGAACGTTTAATGTACATCCGAACGCCGCTGCGGCCATGGCAAAGGTGATGGGGGAAGATTGGTACGGGGGCGGGCATGGTGCAGGGGGAGCCGCCCGATCGCCTGCTCAATCCGCACGCCACGGGTATGTGAGCCCGCTCCTGACACGCACCGGCCCGCGGCCCCCCGCCCCCCGCCCGCATCAGCTCTGCATCCTCGCCCGCTTCGGGCGCACGCCCGTTGCCAGCGACGCGGCAAGGGCCGTGCTCCGTCGGCCCCTGCAAGCCACCGGAGAGCGGCAACTTCTCCCGTTCGATTGCTCTCTTCCGCCCGTTGAAGGGCGGCCGATTCCAGGCGCGACGCACCGCACGTCCGCCCTCAGCCGGGCGGAAAGAAGCGAGCGATGGGGCGTGCGAAGACGGATGTTGCACCGGCGTGGCCCCTTCACGTTCCACCGGCTCATCGGGCTGGACGGGGGTGGGGTCTGGCGACAGGCCGGTGCTTTCTTGCTCGGATGTTCGATCAACAAAGGCGCGGCTGCTTGTTCGCGGGTCCGGCCGCGCCGACTCGCCGCCGAAGCTGGGGGAGTCGGCGGCACGGTACCGGTTTCGCGCTCCCGCCGCTGTGCCGTGTAATTCAGAGATTTCTTGAACCCGAGTCCGAGTGAGCGGCATGCACGTGTACCATGGTTACGTCTCCCGATCATCATGATCACAGGCATCCTCTGCGATATGCCGAATCCACTCGCTCCCGGCTGATGATCCTGATCGCCGTCGCGTTCATCGCAACGGCGATCGGGTGCGTTCGCACGCCGGAAAGCCCACTGGCTGGACACGACGCATTCTTCGTTGAGGAAGATCTCGCGCTTATCGATCGGCAGATCGCCCCGCCTGCCGAGTCGCCCCTGCTCGCCGCGGCGGCGCGCCATGGGCTCTGGAACCCCACGACCGGCGCGGCCGACGTCGACAATCCGCTGACGCTGCGCGTCGGGGCGGGGGGGACAAGGGGGGCTGGAGGGCCGGGGGACGGTGGTTGGGCGGTGGCGATTCTGCTCCCGCCCAAGCGCGCGGGACAGGGGCAACGGCGAGAAGCGCCCTCGCAGTTGCTGATCTGGCCGGACTGGCAGAATCCGCAAACGTTCCTGAACCTCGGAGAGGTCTACCGCCTGACGTTCTTCTCCGGCACGGTCGCGGTGGTCATTCGCGACGGGCGACAGTGGGCCATCGACCTTGACAGCGGCGATCGTCGGCCGTTGCCATCGGGCGCAAGCGGCGCGCTGCACGAACTCGACGGCGACCGGCTGGTGCTCGACTCGGGCACGTCATCGGCGATCGTCTGGAACTGGCGGACCGATCATCGCGTGGATCTGAAGCAGCCGAACATCATCGGCGTGGCCGAGCTGCCCTCGGGCTTCTGCGGCGTCGTCGCCACGCCCAGCAATCGCGCCGAGACTCGGCTGGTCAACGGCGAGACATCGAGGAAGATTGACACGATTGATGGCCTGATCAAGGACCCCCCATCGATGCCGTTTGTGTCGGTGGAGATGCTCCCAACGAGCGAACGCTGGATCTACAGGATCGACGAGAACGGCAAGTTCCGAGCCCTTGGTGCGGCGCGCGCCAGCCGATCGGACCTCCTCGGCTTCGACGCGTCGGACCTCTCCCCCGACGGCTCACGCGCTATCTGCGCCCGCGGCGTGTTCCCGACACTTATCGCATACTCCGTCGTCTCCACGCTGCCCCGAGACTACGGCCGGGTTCTCGCACGCATCCCCAATGACTACGCCTGGAAACCGGGCCGCGACCGCCTTGCATGGCTGTCGATACGCGCGACCACGCCGGAAGAGTGAGGCCGCAGGGGACCTTTGCATCCGATCGCCCGCGCTCGACCATAATGCGCAACCATCAACGCCGTCTCGCCGACGTGTTCCGGGGCCGAGTCTTCTTGGGAGAATCACGCCATGCTCATTGCCCTCTCTCGCTTGCTCGCCGTCACCGCAGTACTGCTTACGGCCTCGGCCACGTTCGCGACCAATCAGGTCTTCAGCGACATCCGTGTAACGTCACGGAGTGAGCACTTCGTGTTCACGGCCAAGTCTTCCCAGAATGATGTCCCCGAAGGCCAGCGGAAGCCCTTTGCCAGCGGCTTCAGATACACGCTGACCGATGCACGCCGGAACGAGGTCGTTTGGTCCAGATCAGCAACGGTGCGAAACGACCAGCCGAGGCTTGCGTGGGTCCACGATGACGGTTGGGCTGTGATCTGGACCCGGGGCGACATGCTCTTCATCTTTGATCCCAAGGGTGCGCAGGTCGGTGCGGGCGTATACATCCTGGATCAGTTCCCTCCCGCCGAGCGCGCAGAGCACGTCCAACTGACCACTGCCGGATTCACGTGGGACGGGCCAGCACGCTGGTCATTCTCCGCGCTCGATGGCAAACCCTGCTTCGTGCTCCGCACGGGTTGGGGCCGACGGGTCGTCGTGGATCTTGCGAGTGGCTCGGCGGTCGCCGACGCCGGGGCAACCATCGCTCGGCAGGACTGGGAGTGGGTCCTCGCGACGCTCTCAACGCTCGTGCCCCGGGAGTTGGCGTCGACCGCGAGTGCTCTCGAGGTCAGCGACCTTCACGATGCGATCGAACTGGCTGGCCTCGACAAGATCACCGAAGCGGTGCCCATGCTCCGGCAGGCAGAGGCATCGACGCGGCAGGGACGCGTCCGGAGCGTGTCGCCGCCGGACAAGTTGGCGGATCAACCCGAGGGCGCGGTGGACATTCTTTCGTACCGCATGTTCACGACGCGGGCGCTGGCCCAGCATTCCCTGCGCATGCTCGGACAGTCGCCATCGGAGTCATCCGCGATTGCGTTCACGACCGTGGGCGACGGCGTGAACTACACGGAGATTCAGCCCACCAAGTCGGAGCCGCGTGAGAAGACGCTCGCACGCCTTTCGGGCGGCGAGACCGCCGAGCAGGTCCTCCGCCAGGTTGGCGGTCCCGACCGCGTGCGCCACGGCGCTGTCTGGATCTACCACATCCAGAGCGGCCAGCCGCGCACCGTTCGTTTGACGTGGTCCACCGACGCGCCCGCGACGCTCAAGTGGATCGACACCACTGGTCTGGACCTGAACCGAAATGACGTCATCGAATGAGCACTATCGGACGCAAGTCACCTTTCGCCGTGCCGCCTTCCGCGTCTTGCTGCGAGCCCCGCCTTATGGATCGCTCGGCCGCGGGACGTCGAAGGTGATGGTAAAGCCGCACGCGCTGAGTTCATCGCCGCCGAGAACGATCGCTCGGCTCTCGCGCTGAGGGTCGTCGGCGGCATACGCAACAAACACGTATTCGGACATGAGCCACTGCCGCATGCTCTCGGCTTCGAGGACAACGGTCTCCGTGCTCTCTCCGGGGCGAAGAACAATTCGCGGCACGTCGAGCATCGTCAGCCCGGCCTGATTGCCGCTGCCCGGGAGCACCTTCACGATCACATTCAGCGTTCGGTCCGTCGAATTGACGATGGTCGCTCGTAGGGTGATCGAGGGGGAGTCGAGCGCATTGAGGATCGCGAACCCGCCCGCCAACACCAGAAGCACCGCAAAAACCTTGCCGAGAACCGCGACAACCTTCATGTGCTTCCTCCGAAAGCCGCATGCCCGGCGTTGATGTAAACACCCGTCGGACACGTATTCATCCGGGCGATGCGGCACGGATCGCGATCGTGTTGCCCTCGCTGTCACGGAACTCGGCGACGAAGCCGTGCTCGCCGATGGATGTGCGCGGGTAGAGCACCGCACCGCCGTTCTGAACGGCACGCGCCAGCGTCGCATCGATGTCCGTCACGCTGAAGTACAGCCGCACGCCCTGCGGGCCGGGCGTGTAGCTGCGGCCGTGGGCCAGAGCGCCGGTGATGCCCGGGGCATCGGGTGAAAAGGGGAACAGGGCCATGGGGTGGCCATCGATCTCGGTGAGCTCGAAGTCCACACCGAGGACGCGCTCGTAGAAGCGGATCGCGCGGTCCATGTCGGTGACGGGGATCTCGAAGTATGTTGCCGGGTTGGCCGGGTTGGCCGGGTTGGGTGGATTGGGCATGGGCGGGGCCGCGGATGGTGTGCGGGTGTCGCAGCGTGGCGTGGCGTGGCGTGCAGGGCCGCTGGTGAGCCGCGGCCGAGGGATCGTACGACCGGGCGTGCGCATGAAAAAGGGTCGGCGTTCGCGGCCGACCCTTGGGGGGCGAAGAAACGGGAAGACAAGAGAAGACAAGGAGTCGGCACGGCGTGCCGACCGACCCGGTCCACCTCCATGGTTACTTGGCCAGCGCCGCGTCGATCGCGGCCTTGATGTCGGCCTCGGTGATCGTGCCCTCGAGGAACGCCGAGACGTTGCCCGCCGCGTCGATGACGGCGACGCTGGGGAAGCCGCGGACGTTGAGGGTGTTGAGCATGCGGTCATCGCCCATGAGCGACTTGAACGTCAGGCCGAAGGACTTGTGGAACTCGCGCACGCCGTTCTCGGCTTCCTCGCTGGACTCGCCGTTGGTCTGCGTGCGGCTGGCGACGCCCCAGATGGCCACGCCTCTGTCGGTGTACTGGCGCTGCAGGCTCTCCATCGCGGCGACAACGCGGGCCGAGGCGGGGAAGGTCGGGCCCCAGAAGCCCAGGACCGCAACCTTGCCCTTGAGGCTGGTGCTCTCGACGGTCTGCGCCGGGACGCCGGGCTCGCTGACGGGCTTGGCGCTCCAGGCCGGCATGGGCGAGCCGACGCTCAGGCCACCGGCGGCGACGCCGCCCGGCGCGGCCGGGGTGTTCATCGCGGGGTTGGCGGGGGTGGCGGGCTTGGCACCGGGAGCCGCGGCGGGCTCGGCGGCCTTGGAACGCTTGAAGCCCTCGGGCGTGGCGATCTCGAAAGACGCGTCGGTCAATGCCGGGGCGGCGTCGACCTTGCTCAGTTCCCAGTACCGCACCATGCGCTTGCCGCCCTCCAGGCGGACCTGCTCGTAGCGGCGGAGGATCTTGTCCTTGCTGCCGATGAAGACGGTGCGCTCGAGCTTGCCCTCATCCATGATCACGCGGATGACATCGCACGGCTCGCCGTCGATCGGCTTGCTCTCGAGCAGTTCGAAACGCTGGCCGGCCAGCTCGCGCCGGAAGGGCTCGGCCTCGGTCAGCGGCTCGGGAAAGAGCATGTTGCGGGTGTTGGTGATCACGCGGCTGGCCTCGGAGCGCGGAACGCTCGTGCCCTCCCAGACGGTCTTGGCGTCCTTGTCGACCCAGACCACGGGAAGCGTCTTGCCCGCGGCATCGGCCGCGTAGCCGATGGCGACATGGAAGTCGCGCTTGCCCTGCGTGGGCATCTCGGTCTGGCCCTGCATGAGCGTGCGGGTCTTGCCGTCGTCGGCGCGCTGCCAGAGAACGGTTCCCTCGCCGCCGTAGACCAGCCCGCCGAAGCCCTCCGTGCCGGCCTTGAGCGTGAACGACAGGGCCTTTGCGCCCTTGATCGTCGCGGCGGCCTCGGTCAGCAACTGCTTGGCCTCATCGTTGCTCGTGTTGAGGTTCGCGGCGGCCAGCACGGCGTTCGCGGGGAAGAACAGACCGGCGGAAGGCCCGGCCAGACCGGCCAGGGCCACGAGACCGACAAGACCAATGCTGCGCATGCGTCGCTCCTGTGTGCGAAAAGGGGGAATCGCTGGGTGTACCGCCGAGCCGGGCCCGGGCGGCAGTGTCACGATCAGGGTCAATAGTACGGAGGGGACAGGACTCTTTCGCCCCAACGGATCACGCGGATTCAGACGGGTTTGGGCCGAGATCCGCGGGATTGGCGGGCCGTTGACACGGGGACAGATTGCCGACCAAAGCCCGCACGCACGGGCCGGGGCGGCGCGCACCGTCCGATCGCCGGAGACAACTCCGGAGCCGGGGCGATCGCGCCGCAGTGCTGCTATCGGCCAACGATGAGGCTCTCTGATGCTGAACCTCGATTTGAGCACGGCGATGGCGGTCCTCGCGCAAACCCTGCCGACGGCGGGGGCGGAGGCCGGCGTTGCGGGGCAGCGCGGGGGGGGCGGGACGGGCGGGGGGGGCGGGGCGGGCGGCTCGGTCGATGTGCTCTCGCTGGCGCTGCAGGGCGGCGTGCTGGTTCTGGCGATCGTTGCGGCGTGGATGCTCTGGAAGCGCGATGTCCTGCGTCCGGGGTCGTTCACCCGGCTGGGCCGCGACGAGCGGCGCGCGACGCTCATGCCCGGCGATGAACTTCTGTGGCTCGGGCTCGCCGGAGGTGTGTTCATCTGCGGCATGGTGCTCGCGTTGGCTTCGCAGGTCGTCGTGCCGATGCTGCGGCCGGCGGATGACCTGCAAGGACTGGTGATGCGTCTGGGGCTGAGCACCGCGCCGCTGGCCGCGGGTGTGCTGACGCTGTGGGTGATGTTCGCGCCGCGGGCCGGCTGCGGATCGGGGGGCCAGACGGCGGGCGCGACATCGAACGCCGCGCGCAACGCGCTGCGAGGTCTCGGCCTGTTCGCGATGACGGTGCCGATACTGCTGGTGCTCGGCGCGGCGGCGTCGTGGATGGTCAGCGTCGCGACGGGGCAGGCCCCGCCGGGGATCGCGCACGCGACACTGTCGATGATCGTGACGCGGCGTGAGGATCCGTGGGTCTGGGCGCTGGTGGCGATGGTGGTCATCGCGGTGCCCGTGATGGAGGAGGTGCTCTATCGCGGGCTGCTGCAGACGGCGCTGGTGCAACTGACGGGCTCGACGTGGATGGGCATCGGGATCACCAGCGTGGCGTTCGTGGCCGTGCACTTCGGCTCGGTTCCGCCGGCGCAGTTCGCCTTCGCGATCGTGCCGCTGGGTGTGCTGAGCGTGGCGATGGGCATCGCGATGGAGCGGACGCGGAGCCTGGCCGCGCCGATCGTGATGCACGTGCTGTTCAACGCGTCGAACGTGCTGGTGGCGATGCTGTCGGCGTGAGCGGGCGCTAAACTCCGCCCCATGACCACCACCAAGCCGCGCATCCTCACCGGCGACACCCCGACGAGCACGGGCCTGCACCTCGGTCACTTTGTCGGCTCGATCGAGAACCGCCTGGCGCTGCAGGACCAGTACGAGTGCTACTTCCTCATCGCCAACGTTCACGCGTTCACGACGCTGGCGGAGAAGCCGTCGGACATCCGCGCCAATACGATGGGGATCGTCAAGGACTGGCTGGCGGTCGGGCTCGACCCGTCGCGGAGCACGTTCGTGCTGCAGAGCGAGATTCCCGCGATCGCGGAGCTCACGTTCCTGCTGGCGATGCTGATTCCGTTCAACAAGGTCATGCGTAACCCGACGCTCAAGACCGAGATGACCACCAAGGACATGGGCGAGACGTACCCGTTCGGCTTCCCGATGTACGCCGTGGGCCAGTGCGCGGACATACTTGCGTTCCGTCCGGAACTCGTGCCCGTGGGTGAGGATCAGGAAGCGCACATCGAGATGTGCCGCGATGTGGCGCTGAAGTTCAATCAGCTCTACTGCGGCGTGAACAACCGCACGCCCCCGAGCGAGCATCACAAGGCCGGCGGCGTGTTCCCGATTCCCAGCGCCAAGATCGGCCGCGTCGGTCGGCTCATCGGTCTGGACGGTGTCCAGAAGATGAGCAAGAGCCTCGGCAACGCCATCTTCCTGTACGACTCGCCCAAAGACGTGCAGAAGAAGCTCAACCGGATCACCACCGGCCGCCAGAGCCCGACCGAACCGGGCGATGCGAACAACGTGCTGATGCAGTACGTCGACGCGTTCATCGCCGGCAAGGACCCGGCGCGTGCCGCGGAGATCAAGCGTCGATACACGACGGGCGACAATCTTGGCGACGGCCACGTCAAGCAGGAACTCGGCGAGATCATCAACGCGCTGATCGATCCCATGAGAGCGCGCCGCGCCGAGCTGGAAACCCCCGCGGGCGAGGAGCGCGTGCTCGGCGTTATCCGCGACGGCATCCGCAAGGCCAACATCATCGCCGAGGAAACGCTCCACCTGGCCAAGAAGGCGATGGGCCTGGACTTCGGTCGGCGGACGGTGGGGTGATCAACCGAGGAATCTCCGCCCGGAGATCCGCTCGGACTAACATCCCATATGGTGGCTGTAGCGTCGGGCGACGCCAATCGACGATTCGAGGAACTTCTTCGCCGGGTTGAAGCCGGCGAGGAGGTTGTGATTACTCGGAACGGTCACCCGATCGCTCGGCTCATTCCTTCCGGCCCCGCGGCATCGCACGATGATCGGCGGGACGTCATCGAGCGATGGCTCAGCGAGCATTCGCACGTACGGCTCAACGGCCTGCGCATCGAAGATCTGATCGCCGAGGGACGACGAGGATGACTCGCTGCGTACTGGATTGCTCTCTGACGATGTGCTGGTGCTTTGCCGACGAAGCCACTCCGGACCGTACAGAGTTGCTCCGGGTGCTGAGCGCCGGCGCGATTCTGGTCCCCAAACTCTGACGCATCGAAGTGGCCAACGTCCTGTGCGTAGCCGAACGCCGCGGCCGTATAGACCGGCGCGACGCCGCCGCGTTTCTTGAGATGCTGACGGTTCCTCCGATCGAAGATGATGCGAGTGACGCCGCCGCGGTCAACAGAGCCCTTGAGTTGGCACGCATTGCCCAGCTCAGTGTTTACGACGCGATGTATCTGGAGTTGGCGGTTCGCTCTGGAACACCACTCGCGACGGCTGATCGAAGACTGGCCGCTGCCGCCGCGTCGCTCGGGTGCGCCATCCTCCCCAACACTGGCACGACCTGATCCGTCCCGATCGGCACGACCGCTCGGCGCGGTCAGTCCTTCCCCAGCGGGTTCGGCCCCAGCATCTCGATCCCGAACTTCGGCGCCTCGCGACCGATCCGTTCCGCAAACTCCGCCGGCCCCGGCGGCGATCCATCGGGTTTCGGCGCGTTGATCACGCCATAAAACTTCGAGAAGTTCCCCGGCGGTGTGATCATCATCAGCATCCGCAGACGATCGCGGCCAAGGTTCGCGAAGGTGTGAGCCACGCCGCGCGGCGCAAAGACCGTCGACCCCGGCGGCGCGCGGAGCACCTTCCCGCCGACGTGGAACGTCGCCTCGCCCTGCAGGATGTAGAACACCTCATCCTCGTGCGTGTGCCTGTGCAGCGGCGGGCCGAGCCCCGGGTCCATGAAGTAGTCATCCATGCTTATCGCGTTGCCCGTTTGCCTCGCGCCGAGGATCTGCAGCACCTCGCCGCCCGCCGCGCGGCTGATCAGCCGACCTTCGCCCGCGAGCATGAGCAACGGCTCAAGCGACACCATCGAACCCGACCGGCGCTCTTCCATCGTCAAGCCCTCCGAGTTCTTGCGCTCTTCGCCAGCGCAACCGCCCGAGCGTATTGCGCATCGAGGCCATCGACCATCGCTCCGACACTGAACTGTCGGGCGCACATCTCACGGCCGCGCTCCGCCAGCAAAGCCCGCTCCGCCGGATTGTCGAAGCACCAGCGGATCGCCGATCGCAGCCCCGAGTGATCGCCCGCCCGCACAAGCCGCCCCGTCCGCATCTCGATGCACGCCTCGCCCGTTCCATCAACATCGTACGCCACCGGGCACACGCCGCAGAGCAGCGCCTGCGGCACGGTCCGCGGCAAGCCCTCGCGCACGCTCGGGTGCGCGAGCACATCCATCGCGCGGATCATCGCGCCGACGCGCTCCGGCGGAACAAGCCCCGTCGTGATCACGCGATCGCTCACGCCCATGACCCGAACGCGCTCGAGCAGCCGCTCTCGCCACCAGCCATCGCCCACCCACAGCAGCCGCCAGTCGGCGTTCGCTCGCAGATCCTCGCCGAGGGCATCGAGCAGGTCATCGTGCCCCTTGTGCTGAGCCAGGCGCGCGACGGTTCCGACGACAAAGTGCCGGTCGTTCAGGCCCAGCGCCGCGCGAACGCTCGCGCGGTCCTCGCCAGGCGCGGGCGTCAGAAATCGCTCGGTCTCCATGCCCGAACGCACCGTCGCGTACAGGCTCGGCGTGCCGATGCCGCGGGCGAGAAACTGATTCGTCATCGCGTCGGCCACGCTGATGATCGCGTGGCACCTTCGCGCGGCGAATCGCTCGGCGAGCGTGTACATCGCGTTGTTCACGCGGACTTTCAGCCGGGAGATCGCCGAGCCCTCGCTGGGCATAAAAGGCGGCCCGTGGATCGTGTGAACGACGCCGGGCAGCCCGTCGGGCGACGATTTCGCCACGGAAAAGGCCGCGGCGCGTCCGAGGATTCCCGCCTTGCTCGAATGCGTGTGCACGATGTCCGGACGGAGTCGGCGGATCAGTTCGCGCGTCTGCCGCAGCGCACGCGTGTCCCGCAGCGGCGCGATCTCACGCACCATGTCCGGGATGACATGCGTGGCGATCCTCGCGCCGCCCGGCGCGGAGAACCGCTCCACACGCTCGAGCAAAGAGCCCTCGGGGCCATAGATCGGGCCGAAGGCCAGATGCACCTCGTGCCCGCGCCGCGCCTGCTCTTCGCACGAGAGCACGGTGTTCTCCTGCGAACCGCCGAGGATCAGCCGGGTTGAGATGTGCAGGATGCGCATCGTGGTGGTCTTGCCGGGGCGAGTGTACCGCCGCTCATTGGTGCGCCGAGCGATAGCGGATCCACTCCAGGCACAGCCCCTCCGGACGCAGCGTCGGCCCCGCGCGGGCTCGCTCGCGTGATGCCAGTGTCGCGGCGACATCCTCGACGCTGCGCTGGCCTAGGCCGACCTGCATCAGCGTGCCCGCGATGATCCGCACCATGTTCCACAGAAAGCCGCTGCCGCTGATCGAGAGCACGACACGCTCCGCCTGCGCGCCGTCGCCACCCCCCGCCAAGCCACCCGCCGCCAAGCCACCCGCCGCCAAGCCACCCACCGCCAAGCCACCCGCCGCCGCCGCTCCTTCCGTCCGGGCGAACCCGCCGGAACCACCCGTCCCGGCCAACGGCTCCACGGCCCGGACGCGCAGTTCATGGATCGTCCGCACTGTGCTCAGCCTGCCGTGCCCCGCGGCGGCGAAGGCCGCGAAGTCGTGCTCGCCCACGAGCGCCTGCGCCGCGCGGTCCATAGCGCCAACATCCAGCCCTCGCGGGTGCCAGATGTGGTGCACAAAGCGCCGGTCCCAGAGCGGCCGCGAACGCGAGACGTGAAACGCGTACGAGTAGCCCTTGCTGATCACATCGCCGATGGGGTCGAACTCGGGATGCACGGCCTCGCACGCGAGCACGACGATGTCATCGGGCAATCGCGAGTTGATCGCCAGCAGCAACCGATCCGCCCCGCGCTCGACCGGCCAGCCCGCGCCCGGCAGCACGCCCGGGCGCGCCGCCCGCTCCTCCGCCATCACGCCCTCATACGGCCCGCACGTGAACGCCGCCACCTGCCCGCGCGCGTGCACGCCGCTGTCGGTCCGGCTGGCGCCGACGAGTTCCACCGGCTCTCGCACCGCCTCGCTGACCGCCCGCTCCACGACGCCCTGCACGCTCCGCAGCGCCACGCGTCCGGGACGCGTCGACTCGATCATCGGCGTCTGGCTCGTGTACGCGGTCACGCCGGGCACGATCGCGTTCTGCGCGTCCAGCGGTTCCTGCTTCTGCCACCCGACAAAGTCGGTGCCGTCGTAGGCGATGATGAGCTTGTAGCGCGGCATGCGTGCGATCGCTCACGGGTGCGCGGTGGCGACGATGATCGTGCGGTCGTCGTTGGGCGGGGTTTCGCCGGTGAACCGGGCGACGTCATCAAGGAGCGCCTTCAGCAGCGCCTGCGCGTCGGCGTGCCCGTGGGCGAGGATCGCATCCAGCCGCTCGGTGCCGTACATCTCGCGCCGCGCGTTGAAGGCCTCGGTGATTCCATCGGTGTAGAAGACGATCGCGTCCCCTGCATCCAGTTCCACGCGGAAGTCCTCGTACGTCCACCCGCCCACGACCCCAAGCGGAAGGCCCCGCGCCTGGTCGAGATTCAGCACCGGCCCGCGCGTTCCGGCAAAGCCGACGCGCAGCCGCGGCGGGTTGTGCCCCGCGCTGGCGAAACGGAAACTCCGGTCGCGCGGGTCGTACACGCCGTAGAACGCGGTGACGAACATCCCGCCGATGCTCTCGCTGGCGGTGTAGCGCGAGGTGAGTTCATCGTTGATCGACGAGAGCATCTTCCCGGGCTCGCCCGGCTCGTTGCGGCCGACGTGGGCGATCGCGTGCATGATCGCCATGAGCACCGCCGCGGGCGTGCCGTGACCCGACACATCGGCGATCAGCAGCCCGACGCGTCCGTCGGGCAGGTCGAAAAAGTCGAAGTAGTCCCCGCCGGCGTTCTTGCTGGTCTGGTAGTAGGTCGCAAAGCGCAGGCCCGGAACATCGGGCACCTTCGCCGGCAGCAGCGCCCGCTGAATGTCCGCGACGACGCGGGCCTCCCGATCCAGTGCGTCGTGCGCCTCGCTGACCTGGCGCGCCAGCACGAGCGACTTGACGCTGCGGCCGAACAGATTGCTCATCCAGACGAACTCCGGGAACTTCTCCGGGTCCATCGTGTGAGGCTCATGGCGGAAGGACACGACCATGTTCAGACCGACGCCGCCGTCGTAATGCGGGATCGCGGCGATCGCACGGGCCTTGCTGAGGAATTCGTACGCGGGATCATCCGGCGGGCAGCGAAAGTCGTTGATCAGTGTCGGCCGGTCCGCGTAGAGCAAGTCGACCAGCACGCCGCCGGTGATCACCGGCTGGCGGTCGCGTTCCTTCCACGGGTCGGGAGCCGTGTCCCACCCGCTGAAGCGCGTGATCCTCAGCGTTCCCGGCGGCATGTCGCGACGGCTGATCGAGACCAGGCCGTCGTTCTGGAACAACGTCCGCGCACGCGCGCCGTATCGCTCGACGACAATCTTGGGATCCGTCGACGCGGACATGTCGCGCATGAGATCAACAACATCATGCAGACGCTGGCGTGCCGCGGGCGAGCCGAGATCCTCGGGCATTGCGGACAGCGACGGGCGCAGACGGGCGTCGATGGTCATGATCTGATCGTTGGCACGCCCGCGGCCCTACGCCCGGGACGATCGGCTGCCGCGGCGGAGGCGTCGCCCGCCGCTCAGAGCTCGACGACTTCCATGTCCGCGTTCTGCTCGACGCTCACGCTGGGCGTGCGAACGTCGCTGACCAGCGGCGAGAGTTCGGGCACGCTGGCCGCCGCGTGGCGACGCGTGTCGGCCGCGTTGAACAGCGCGGGAACATCGCCGCGACCGTCGGCACGGAGCAGGTCCAGCGCGATCTGCGCCTCGGGGCGAGCGCCCTCGTGAACGGGGATCGCCGCCTCGAAGGCTTGGAGCATGCCGCGCCAGTTCTCGAACGTGCCGGCCTTCTCGCACCACGTGGCGCTGGGCAGCAGCACATCGGCGCGGGTGGCCAGCTCGCTCGTGAGCGTGTCGAGCACGACGACGAACTTGCCCGCCAGAGCGTCCATGAGTTCGCGCGTGGCCCATGCGGTCGGGTAGTTGCCCGTGATGATCACGCCGCCGATCTCGCCCGACCGCAACTGCGCGATGAGCTGCTCGAAACTCGCAACATAGCCGTTGTGGGCGCTGGCCTTGCTCAGCGCACCGAGCACGCGCCGGACCCCGCGCGCATTGGGCGCCTTCTCGGCGCTGACGACAAACGCCTTCGCGTCGTCGGCCTTGGCGCCCGGGGGGAAGACCTTGTCGGCGCCCTGTGTCGGCACCGGCCCCACGGCCAGGAACGCCTTGGGGTCGATCGCCTGCGCCGCGCGCCCGAGCCAGTACGCATCCTCGCACGAGAGCATGGGGCTGACCATCACCGCGATGCGCTTGCCCGAGGCGACGACATGCCGCAGACCGTTGTGCGCCTCGCTGATCGCCCGGGGCCACTCGGCCAGCACCGCGGTGCCGAACTGCTTGCGCGTCGGCCCGCTGAGGCGCTGATCACTGTGCACGAAGCGCCAGCCGAAGCGCACCTCGTCGGTGATCCACCACTTGTTGACGCTCATGTTCGTCCGCGGCTTGAAGCGGTAGATCTTGCCGTCGTTGTGATGAATCGAGATGTTGTCGCCGCTGGCGGTCAGGCCGTCGATGCTCGGCGTTTCCTTCAGGAACCAGACACGCTGCGCAAAGAGAAAGTCCTTGTCCAGCAGCGCGCCGACGGGGCACAGGTCAACGACGTTGCCCGCCAGCTCGTTATCCAGCGCAAGACCCGGGAAGACGTCGATCTCCTCGCGGTTGCCGCGGCCAGACACGCACAACTCCCCCGAGCCGCTGACCTCGCGCGTGAAGCGCACGCAGCGCGTGCACATGATGCAACGGTCCGAGTACAGATAGATGTTCGGACCGACATCCTTCTTGGGATTCTTGACCTTGGTCTCTTCGAACCGGCTCTGCCCGCGGCCGTACTCGTACGAGTAGTCCTGCAAGTAGCACTCGCCCGCCTGATCGCAGACCGGGCAGTCCAGCGGGTGATTGATGAGCAGATACTCCATCACCGCCTTCTGGTTCGCCACGGCCTTGGGGCTGTCGGTGTACACGACCATGCCATCCATGCACGCGGTCTGGCACGTGGGCATGAGCTTGCCGCCCATGTACGGAGCAAGCTTGCCGGACTTGGGATCCGGCATCCACACTTCAGCCAGGCAGATGCGGCACGAGGCCACGACCGACAGGCCGTCGTGGTAGCAGTACTGCGGCACATCGATCGTCGCCTCGTTGGCCACCTGAAGAATCAGTTGGCCCGGCTTGAACTCACAGACGCGACCGTTGATGGTGATCTTGGGCATGGAAACCGATGGTAGCCACAGGTCGGGCGACCATCGGCCCGGTTTCGGACACGCCGCGCCTCGTCCCTCTCGACGGCGATCAGACGGCGATCAAGCGGCGATCGGTCGCCGATGGAGCGTTGGTGGAGCGATCTTCGCCCTGACGGGTGAGCCCCTTGCCGCCAAGTTGCCCAGCCTTCCAATTCAGGCACCTCAAAGCCCCCTGAAAGCCTGGGATTTTCTGGCCCGATAGGCGTGTTTCCTCGACCGACGGAAGTTCTCGGATACATTGCCCACGAGCCCGAAAGGGCGCGCTCGGAGGGAGAGAGAGATCCTCCGGCCAACTTCACCATTCGTCCTCGCTCGATTCCATCGGATCGAACGTCGGCGATCGTCGCTGTTCACGCTTTCACCGCCACGGCTCGTGGATGGGCGGGGGTGCGGGGTGGGTGCGACGTTGCAGGAGAGATTGTCCTATGTCCCGTTTCTTGACTATCGGTCTGTTTTCCGTTGCCGGCCTGGCCCTGTCCTCGACGTCGGCGATGGCGCTGACGCAGTCGGCGCGGTTCGACAGCGTCGGCCCGAAGCAGAATGTCACCATCACCCTCAACGCCGGCGCGAGCACCAAAAACGTGGCCGCGGGGCTCATGAACTGGACCAGCACCGGCGGCGGGATCAAGGGTGGCGGCGAGCAGTTCAAGACGTTCTGCATCGAGGTTGATCAGAACATCGGTGGCGGCAACATCGTGTCGTTCAACGTCGTCGCGCCGGAGCTGGCCCCGAACACCGCGCCGATGGGCGTGGCCAAGGCCGCGCTGCTGAGCGAGCTGTACGGCCGCTTCTTCGGCGGGCTGGTCTCGGGCAACAACCAGCAGCACGCCGCGTTCCAGTTGGCGGTGTGGGAGATCGTTTACGACAACGGCGTGAGCCTGACCGCCGACTCGTTCCAGGTCACCAACGCCCCCACGGGCACCGCGGCCCTGGCTCAGTCGTGGCTCGATGCCCTCAACGGCACCGGCCCGACGATCGTCCTCTCCGCGCTGACGCACCCGAACAAGCAGGATCAGCTCGTGCCGTTCAGCGTCATCCCGACGCCGGGCGCGATGGCCGTGCTGGGTCTGGGTGGGCTGGTTGCCACCCGTCGCCGCCGCTAAGCCGCGACGATCAACATCTCAACTCCCCCTGCGCGGGTCGGCGGTCTTCGCCGGCCCGCGTCTTCATTTGGACTCACGCGGCCGACCGCCCGCACCAGAGTCGTATCGGGTCTGTACCATCGAACGTTCATGCCCGATCCCGGTGCACAGCCTGGGCCAGATGATGCGCTCGATGCGCAACTGGTCACACGCATCCGCAACGGCGACCAGCAGGCATGGACCGAACTGCTCACACGCTATCAGGACCGCCTCTTCGGTGTCTGCCTGCGCATGATCGGCACCGGCCCGCAGGCCCGCCAGACCGCCAGCGATCTCTGCCAAGAGTCGATGGTCAAGGTCATTCAGGGGCTCCACACGTTCGATAACCAGGCCAAACTCAGCACCTGGATGATCCGGGTGACGATGAACGTCTGCCTGAGCCACCTGCGGAGCCAGAAACTCCGGCGGCACGCGAGTTTGGACTCACCCCGCTCTGGAAACCCCCAACAACCGGGTGGTGCGGGCTCGGCGAAGGCATCTCGTTCGGGTTCCACTCTGTACTTTCAGCCCCTCGCTCAGGAACCCGACAGCGACTTGCGCATCCAACACGATGAAGATGTCTCGCGCGTCGCTCGGGCACTGTCGAAACTCGACAGCGACCAGCGGGCGATTCTGGTCCTTCGCGATGTTCGCGGCCTGGACTACGAGCACATCGCCCAGGTGCTCTCGTTGCAACTGGGCACGGTCAAGTCCCGCATCTTCCGCGCCCGCATGGCGCTGAAGGCCATTCTCGAAGCCGAGCAACGCAAAGGCCCATGAACCCCGAGCCGACAGACATCCCGAATCACGATCTGCCCAGCGATGATCTGCTGGCACTGATCGAGGATGCGCCGATGTCCGCATCGGCCCGGCTCGCGGCCGAGGCCTCGCTGGCGAACGATCCGGCCCTGCGCCGGCTCGTCGACGAACTGCGCTCGCAGCGGCGCGAACTGGCGGCGCTCGGCTCGGTCCGCGCCCCGGCGGGATTGATCGAGCGGGCGATGGCCACCGCGGAGCGCGAGGCGCTGCTGGATCTTGCGGCACTGGAAGCGAGCGACGCGGAGCCGACGGCGATTCCGGTATCGCGTCTGCAGCCGCGTGGAATGGGGCTGTCGGGCGTGTTGGCGATGATCGGCTCGCGCCGGCTGGTGATGCCGATGGCCGCCGCGGCGGGGGTTGCGATCGCGGTCGGCGCGGTCTGGCTGACACTCGCGCCGATCGCGCGGAGCCTGAAACTCTCGGGTGCGACCTCGCCCATCGCGACAACAAACGACACGGACCCCGCTGCATCCGGTGCGGGCGGCGATCAGAACTCGGCCGGGGCCGCGGGGCCCGGGCTCGCCGGAAACGCCGGCGCAACCGCCACCGACTCGGGCAAGCCCACGCCCGAGGCGGCGACGGTTGCGTCGGGTGCGGGCGCTGAATCGTCGGATGGCGCGGCGTCCGTCGAGCCGTGGCAGGCGCGGCTGGCGACGATGGCCATGGAGGCGCGGAGCGAGCGGTCGCTGTTCGATCGCGCGATGGCCGCGGCGCGCGAGGGACGGCTGATGCTGGTCGTTCGCCCGCGGACGGATGACGATCTTGTGCGGGCGCGGGAGCGGCTGGCGATGCTCTCGACGCGCGCGCCCGAGACGAGCGCCTCCTGGCGCTGGTCGGCGGTGCCGCCGATGGAGACTTCGCAGGCGATCGCGGCGATGACGCCGACGTCCGGCGATCAGGGCGCGGTGGCGTTCGCGAGTGTTGATCCGGCGCAGATGCCCTTGTCGCCCTCGGCGTCTCCGGGGCTGCCGATGCTCGCATCGGGCTCGACCGCGATGGCGACGCTCGCACCGATCGAGCCGATTTTGGTCACGACGCCCGTGCTCCCCACACCCATGGCTAACCCGCTGAATCTGCCGACGGCTCCGGCGTTGCCGCAGTTCGATCCGGCGATGTACAGCGTGCAGTTTGCGCTCAGCGAACCTTCGCTGCGGTCGCTGCTGAGGCAGGCCGCGCCGGATGGGCGGAGCGGAACGCAGGTGGAGTTGGTGATCCTGCCGGCGGCGCTGCCCGCGCTGACCGCGCCGGGAACGGACGCCGCGTCGGTGCTGTGGTGGACTCAGCCCGAGAGCACGTGGGGCTCGCGCGTTCGCGTCGGGCTGATCGTGCGGACGAACTGACCGACCGCACCGACGGGCTCGGCCCGATCAGCAGGGTTCCTTGATCAGGTACGCCAGTTCGCTGACCATGCGTTCCAGACGCGCGGCAAAGGCCGTGTTGCCGTCGGGGAGTTTGCGGGCCAGCGCGACGAGGAGATCCACCAGGCCCAGATAGTCCGCCGTGTGGATGAACTCGCGGGCGGCGCGGGGCGGGCCGAACTTCGCGTGGTCGTACGTGCCGGCCTGGAGTTCGGCCAGGTGGGGCATGTTGTGATAGTTGCCAAGCGGCAGGCAGAGGCACGTCGCGTCGTAGCCGAACGTACAGAACACGCTCGCCTCGCACGCGCCGCCGGCCATGAGTTTGCGTTGCCACGCGCGGCTGTTGTGCGAGCCGGCACGCTGCGAGGCGACGGGGGCCGATGGCCCGCCGAAAATCTCCTCCGCTCGCTGGGCGCACGCGCCGGTGAGCCAGGGCGTGAAGACGCTCAGGCGGTCGCCCACGCGGACAATCGGCCCGCCGCCGACGGGGCTCTCGCTGAACGCGCGGCTGTTCTCCAGCGCGATGATGCGCGAGCCCTTGGGCATGGTCTGGTGCTTGCACGCGGCGATCGCGCCGACAAAGCCGACCTCCTCGGCCCGCGTGAAGAGCAGTCGAACATCGCCGATCTGCTCGCCGCCGCGGCGGGCGGCGACGAGATCATCCATCGCGGCAAGTGCCGCGGCCAGCGCCGCCAGATCGTCGCACGCGGGCGTGTGCAGCACGCCCTGAGCGTCGACCTCGGCCGGATCCAGCAGCCATGTGGCCACATCACCGACGTTGAGGTCCTTCATCGCGACCGCGCCGGGCTCGTCATCAAGGTGGACATCGGCGAGGTAGTGCTTGCCCGCGGCCGAGCGCGTGTTGCACTCGCCGGTGAGCGTGGCGTGGGCGATCCGGTTGTCGCGGGTGTAGATGGTGATCGGGGCGTTCTGGAAGAAGATGTCCATTACCCCGCCGCGGAAGGACAGTTCGACCACGCCCGGAGCGACGATGCGCTCGATCACGAACGCGGGGTGGTCCATGTGGGCGGTGATGAACAGCGGCTGGCTGGCGCACGCGCCGGTGAAGGCGACGACGAGGTTGCCCGCCGGGTCCGTCGTGAGCGAAAGTTCCGGTCGGCGCGCGACCCAGTCGCGGATGTACCCGACGACACGGTGCTCGCAACCCGCGGCGGTGGGGATGCTCGTCACGTCGATGAGCGTGCGGATGTGCGCGGAGCGATCGCTCTGGCCCGCAGCGGTGCCGGAGGCGTTGGCGGCGCTGGCGTAAGTCTGGGTCATGTCGGTCCTTGCGCGGTGTGCGGGCGTGGTCACGGGGCCGTGGGCGGCGCGGTGTTGGGCGTACTGCCGGGCGTGGCGTCGGTCGCCGGGGTCGCGCCGGGGTTGGCTGCCGCGTCGCGCATCGAGCGGTGGGTCTTCATCTTGCCGAACATGCGCTTGGCGGGAACCTTGGATGGGACGATGCCGCCGGGGAACTTGGTGGTATCAACCTTGGCGACCGGCGGCACGGTGGGCGCGACGGTGGCGGCGATACGGCTGACGGCGGGCTGTACGGGCTTGCTCGGGCCGGGGCCGCCGGGCCCACCGGGGCCGCCGCGACCGGGCGGGGGCGGGCTGGGGACGAAGTCCGGATACTCCAGCCGGGGAACTTCCATGTTGATGAGCAGTTCGATCTTGGTCAGCAATTCGCCCTGATCGGGCATGACGAAGGACCACGCGACGCCGTCACGGCCGATTCGGGCCGTGCGCCCGATGCGGTGGACATAGACCTCGGGATCTTCGGGCAGGTCGTAGTTGACCACGTGCGTGATGCCGTCGACATCGAGCCCGCGGGAGGCCAGGTCGCTGGCGACCAGCACGCCCAGGGTTCCGGCGTGAAGGCGCTCGATGACCTTGTTGCGCTTGGTCTGGTACATGTCGCCGTGCATGGCGTGGACATCGATGCCCTTGTCGTGCAGGTAACGGGCCAGTTCATCGACCGTGCGCTTGGTGCGGCAGAAGACGACGGTCAGCGCGGGCTCCTCGTGCGTGAGCAGGTGGAGCAGGAGTTTGCGCCGGTCCCACGGCTGCACGGGCAGATAGAACTGGCGGACGAGCGAGGTGGTCAGCGCGCCGCTGGTGACGGCGACGACCTTCTCGGCGTCGAGGCTCTGGCTGCGGGCGAGTTTTTCGACATCCGGCGGCAGCGTTGCGCTGACGAAGATGCTCTGACGCTGGCCCGGGGGCGGGCACTTGCCCAGGATCTTGCGGATGTCATCGCGGAAGCCGATGTCGAGCATGCGGTCGACCTCATCGAGCACCGCGAACTTGACGTTGTTGAGCGTGACGTGGCCGCGCTCGACCATGTCCATCAGACGGCCGGGGGTGCTGACGATGATCTGCGAGCCCATGCTCAGGCTCTTGAGCTGCTCGTTGATGCGCTGGCCGCCGATGACCGCGACGGCGCGGATGGGCGTGTGGCGGCCCAGTTCGTTGATCTCTCGGGCGACCTGCAGCGCCAGTTCGCGCGTGGGCACGAGCACCAGGGCCTGGCAGGACGTGGACTTGTCGCACTTGTGCAGGATGGGCAGGGCGAACGCGGCGGTCTTGCCCGTGCCGGTCTTGGCCTGACCGAGCACGTCCTTGCCCTCGAGGATCTTGGGGATGAGCATCGCCTGGATGCGTGTGGGCTTGGTGTAGCTCTGCTCCTCCAATGCCTTCAGGACGCTGCTGCGCAGGCCCAGGCTGGCGAAGGAGATCTCGGACATGAACACGTCCTCGGCGACCTTGCCCATTTCGCCGGTGATGGCCCCCGGTGCGTGGCGCGGTGCGTCGCCCGCGCCCGATCCACTTGAAGGAGCGGGCGAGTGCGGAACGGTGTCGTGAGTGCTGGACATGGGATGCTCGTCGCGGACAGAAACGGGGCGATGGGCCGGTCGGCCCGCCCGGAAAGGTGTGGCGAAGGAAACGCTCGGCCCGACCGCAGACCGAAAGGGGCCGCGATGCCGGGACCGCTCCCGGGGGACGCACGGTCGGTGCCGTGCGAGGGCTCCGCCGACGGAGCCGACCCGAGTTCGCCCGAGTTTGATCGTAGAGAGGCGGCTTTGCCGATACCACCCTTATGGGCGCGGTTTGTGCGGTCGGCCGGCGGCGGCCGAACCCCCACTTCCGCGGTCATGCCCCTTGTGCCCGTTGGCCGCGTCTGTCCGCCCGCTTGTTCTTCGGAGCCACGCTGTGACCACTTCGCGTCTGGAGATCAACCTTTCGGCCATCGACCGGAACGTGCGCCTCGTCCGCGAGGTGCTCGTGGACCATCGCGCGGCCGATGACCGATCCGCCCGCCGACGGCTGGGGATCTGCGCCGTCATCAAGCAGGACGCGTACGGCATGGGCGCGGCCCGGATCGCCAAACGGCTGGAATCCGCCGGGGTGGACATGCTCAGCGTGTACTGCCTGGACGAAGCGCGGGCGCTGGTCGAGGAACCGCTGCGGGCGCCGATCCTCGTGCTCATGCCGGTCGACAACTTCGACCGGGCCGATCCGCTGTACCGCCTCGCATCCTGCGGCAGGCTGCACCTGACGCTCCATAGCGAGCAGCAGGCGATGGCCCTCTCGAGCGTCGCCGCACGCATCGGCGTGACCTTCCCGGTTCACGTGCAGGTGGACACGGGGCTCTCTCGCGGCGGGTGCCTGCCCGATGAGGCCGCGCGGGTGGTCGAGTTTGTGGCCTCGTCCAACCGCTTCCGTCTGGCGGGGGTCATGACGCACTTTTCAAGCCCGGGGCACGACGACGCGTTCACACGCGAGCAGGCCAGGCTCTTTCGGGTGTGGCTGGATCGCGTCAGCCCGATGTTCCGCGACGCCGCGGGCGGCGCTGGGGCCAGGCCCGAGCCGGTCTGGGTTCACGCGGCCAACACCGCGGCGACGTTCCGCAGCGACAAGTTCCACGCGCTGATGGTCCGGCTCGGGCAGGGACTGCTCGGGTACGGTGCCGATGCGCTGGCACCGAAGCACGCCGAGGAAGAGCACGACACCGTGCAGTTCCGCGAGCAGTCACACCGGCTCTCGCCGAGCATGCGTTGGCTGAGCCGGATCGTTCATGTTCAGGAGGTCCCCGAGGGCTGGCCCGTCGGCTACAACCGGCTCTGGCACGCGCCGCGGCCGAGCAGGATCGGCATTGTGCCCGTGGGGTACGCCGACGGTTTCCCGATCACGCTCAGCGGCGCGGACAACGACACGCGGGCCGTCGTGCGGCTGACCGGGCGGGCGTTCGACCGCACCCGGACTGTCGGCCCACGCGAGAGCACGAGCGAACTCGGGCAGCGCGGCGGCGGAATGTTCGTGCCGGTTGTCGGTCGCGTGAGCATGGACCAGATCACGGTGGACCTGACCGATGCGCCGGAGGATCTGGGCTGGATCGGTGCGGAGGTTGAGGTCATCGGCGATGATCCCGCCGCGCCGAACGCGATGGCGGAGGTCGCGCGTCGCGCCGGGACGATCACGCACCAGTTGCTGTGCGCGGTATCGCCCACGCTCGAGCGCGTGTACGTGGCGGATGTCGCCGACGAAGCAGGCCCGTCGGGTCAGATCGGCGGCGGCGGCGTGAGCCGCCTTGCGGCCCACGCGGCGAGCTGATCGCGTTCGGTCGTCAGTTGCAGGGGCTGAAGAACGACGCGAAGAAGAGCGTGAAGTCGCCGTTATCGACGCTGCCATCGGCACCCGGGTCGGCATCGCTATTGGCGATATCGGCAAAGACGCGGGTCGGGTCGCCCGGGGCTGCGAAGAAGGCGGTAAAGAAGAGCGTGAAGTCGCCGTTGTCGATGGTGCCGTCGGACCCGGGGTCCGCGTCGCTATTGGCGATGTCGGCCGGGCAGATCACGGGCGGCGCGTTGACGGTGAAGGCGTTGGCCAGAACGAAGCCGGGGGCACCGAGACCGTCGGGGTTGGTGATCGTCAGCGTTCGCGGGCCGGGTGTGGCGTTGGCGGCGACGTTGAACGAAACGCCGGTCACGGCGGTGCCGCGGGGCGTTCGAACGGGCGTGCCGGTGATGGTGACGCCAGTACCGGAGAGTGTCAGTTGGGAGGCGCTGGTGACGCCCAGAAGGTTGGAGCCGACGATGGTGAACGGGATCACGGTCCCCTGATCGCCGTTGTTCGGCGCGAGCGACGTGACGTTCGTCGTGGCGCCGAAGACGGTGACGTTGATGGTGTCGGTATCGGTCGAGCCGCGCGAGTCGGTGACGCGGAGCGTGACGGGGTACACGCCGTTGGAGACGTACACCGTCGTCGGGCGCGAGCCGGTCAGGTCGAAGACGCCGTCGTTGTCAGTATCCCACGCGTAACTGGACAACGTGACGCCGGGCATGGTGGCCGAGGAGTTCACATCGCCGATGAAGTAGCAAGTGGTGTTCGCGGCGACGCGCTTGTTCAGGCCGGCGATCGCGTCCGGCGCGGCGTTGCCGGCCGTGCCGGTCGGCGTGAAGGCCGTGCCGCCGACGAACATCGTCAGGTCGTACAACTGGACCGTCTGGTTGGCGTTGGGCCCGACATCCACGACACGAATCGTGTACGTGCCGGCGGCAAGGTTCACGGAGGTGAGGGTCTCAACCGCACCCGCGGGGGCGGACGACGCCGAGGACACGACGCTCGCGCCGGTGCTGTTTCGCAGTTCGATGTTCAGGTTTCCGGCCGCGCTGGCGTCGATCGTGGGCGGGGCGGTCGGGTTGCAGCCGCTGGTCTGCTGGCCATTGGCGTATACACCCCCGGTGGGTGTGACGACGATGCTGACGGTCGTCGCGGCGGTGAGCGTGAAGCGGAACCAGTCCTCATCGGAGTTGTTGAAGCCGGTGGTGCCGTTGGTCGAGAGATTCTGGAGCACGATCGAGCGATTCGGGCTGTTGACGGTGCCGAAGTTCACGGCGTTGGTCGCGGAGTTGTTGCCCGAAAAGCGGTCGCCGTAGTTGGCACCCGCGCCGCGGCGTTCATCGATCTGAACAGCATCGAAGTCCGTCGAGAGCGAGGGCTCCATGAGCTTGGTGTCGTTGCAGGGCGTGGCGTGGAAGAAGCCAAGACCGTGACCGTGCTCGTGGGCAACGGTGTTGCGGAAGAAGCGGAAACTGCTGGCGGTGGCGTTGAACGAGTTGGTGGCGAAGTCATCGGCATCGATGACCATGTCGCCGCCGCTGCTCGGAAAGAAGTTGTACGCCAGAACGTTGAACACGCCGTCCTGAGAGATCGCGCCGATGCGGATGTCGCCGCGGCTGGCGACGCGGGCGGTGTCGAAGTTCATCGTCGTGTTGTCGTCGGCGACCTCGGTGTAATCAAGACCGCCGTAGCGCCGCCAGGTGGCCAGGCTCTGGCGGATCCACTCGCGGCCGCGATCAATGTTGCCGAAGCTCGCCAGCAGGCGCGCGTTCAGGACGTTCGGACCGCTGGGGCCGCTGCCCCACGTGACGTTGTCGGCGGGGAACGAGTAGGTCAGGCTCGCGCGGGTGGCTCGTCCGCCGGTGGCGGTCCCGCCGGTTCCCCAGACCGTGTTGCTGTCGAAAAAGTCGTTGCCGTTGACCTTGAGTTCAGAGACCGGGCGGAGAAGGGTCTCGCGCACGAGCCGCTCGACATCGGCCTGGTTGTCCGGCAGCTTGTAGCAGCGCTCGCTGGCGCGGATGTTCGCGAGGATGTTGAGTTTGGCACGCACCGGGTCGGCTTCGCCCGCGGCGACGGTGTCGATCGCCCGCGCCAGGCTCACCGGGCCGGGTCGCAGCATCGCCGCCTCCAGCGAGCAGCCAGCGCCGCAGGCATGGGCCGAGCCGCTCATGCGTGCCAGAAGCGACGGCCTGCGGGCCGCGGAATCAAGGCCGCTCAGCAGGCCGGCCATCGGCAACTCGGCGTCGCGATCGACCTCCGCCTGGATCGCCAGAACCTGCCCGCGAGCCGAGCCGCTGAGAAGAGCCGCCGCGCACGCACCGATCAACGACGAAACCACAATCCCGCTCGGCTGACGCATGATCTTGACCCCAGTCGTTCATCTCAAGGAAGCGAGCAGCCACACGGACCTACTGGCCCGGATAGACGCCCCGCGCGATACGCGCCCGGCCCGCCCGACGCTCGGCGAGCCACAATGCCATTTGACGCACACATTCGCGTGCGGATCCCAAACTTGCTCGGGATTTATGCCCCGTCAAGATTTCGCCCTGTTTCGGTCATATGACCGCCCGCGCAAACGACGGAAGGACCGAGAGTATCTACGGACTTTCCCGCCTCCGCCCGGGCAGTACGCCGGGCCGACACGAGGCGGACACCCTCCAACGCCAGCCACCCCATGGCCAGAGGCAGCAGCCATGCATGCCACGGCCGGAGGGCCTCGATGGCCCGTTGCAGTGCGTTCCAGCCCGTGCCCTTGTAAAGGGCCTTGCCGAGCCCGACGAGCAGGTGCGGTCGGGCCAGTGTCGGCGCGAGTCTGGGCAGGAGCGACAAGCCGCGGGGACCGGCCCGAGCGGAGGCGAGCATTCCGGCCTCGACAGCGCGGAGTTGCTCGGGGCCGCCGCGTGCGGCCGTGCGGAGCAGGTCCATGCCCGGCTCCCCGGCGTGACGCAACGCCACCGCGGCGCGCGCGCCGCCGCGCCCGACAAAACTGCGCAGGAGCGACAGATCCTCGACACTCTGCGCCAGCGCGAGCGTCCGCATCGCCGGCCCCGGCCCGATGGCACGCGCCATGCCGCCGGCTTCCTCGGCGATCCGCGCCACAGCGCGAGCATCGCCGGCGCGCCCCGCGGCGAGGATGGCCTGGCCGAGCTCTCTGGACATGGTTCCGGATCGCCGCGCGAGTTTGAGCAGCGAAGGTGCCCAGTCGACTTCCGGCGCGAGCGTTGTGACCACGCCAACGGTCGAGAGCGCGACGATCACCGGATCAGCAGCGGCGGGGCCGTCGATGACGGCCTTGCCACCCTGGATGATCAGGTCGCGAATGTCGCCGACGATGAACAGATCGGTGATCACCGCGCCCGCGAGAGCCTCGAGCGATGCGTTGGCCGGATTGCTGCCGCCGGTGATCGCGCCGCGCGCAAAGTCCGACGCGCGGCGGAGCACGCCGCTGCGCTCACGCTCGATCTGCTGGCGGATCGCCCGGAGTTCCTCGAGTCGGCGCATCGGGTCGGTGCCCGACGCGGCGCTGCGGTGCGGAGGGGATGTCGCCGTCTCGCCGGCGAGTTCGGCCGCGGCGAACTCGATGCCCGCCTCGACGGTGAGCAGCGCATCGGCGTATCGCGCACGGCCGAGCAATTCGCGGGCCTCCGCCGCGTGATCGTGCGTCGGGAGCGAGGCCATGAGCATGACCGCCATGCGCTGCGACGCATCGCCCAGAAGCGTCAGCACGAGCACCGCCGCGATACACAATCGCACCACGTTCCATCGGCGTGACCAGAGCCACCTCACGGCTGCGGCTCCGGCGTCGCGGGCTCGAACACGATGTCGACATCGATCTGCGCCGCGCGGGCCGCGTCGCCCCTGGACACAAGCGCCAGCGCGAGCGTGCGGACACGCTGGGCGGTCTCATCCCGCACGCGTGCGGCATCCTGATCGCTGATGGTCAGCCGACCCACGACGCCGGGAAGATCCTGCCGCGCACGGCCGAGGTAGTACTCGCCGGCGCGCGTCCGCGTACGGGCCCAACCAACATCAACGCTCGAGGTCTCGGGCAGCCCGCGCGGGTTGATCTCCGACGCGATGCGCCGCGGCTCGGGCAGGGTGATGATCACGCGCTCGCCCACCGCACGCGTGACGGCATCGATCCCCGCGCTGGCGAGCCCCGCTCGCTCGACCCGAGCCCGGGCGAGGTCCACGCCGTAGAGAAGCCTCACCGGCACGCTGACGGTGGCCTCGACACTGCCGCGCCAGGAGTCGTCGCTGGCCTTGGCGGTGGCGGTGGTCTCCAGCGCGATGGTGATCAGTTCCATCCGCCGCACGGCCAGTTCGATGCTGGCAAGGTCCGCGCGCTCGGGTTGGCCGGCGTCCACCGCCGCGGCCGAGAGCATCGAACGCTCGACGGACCGGAGCACGAGCGCGCAGGCGAGCACCACCGTCATGCCGACGATGATCGGGACCGCCGCGCTGCGCCATGTGCCCGTGCTCACCATGCTGCTATCGGCATCCGCACGCGATTCGCGGTAGATGCAGCGGAGGCGAGCAGATCGCACACGCGACGAGCATGCGGCGGTCAGTAAGTGCTCACTTCGCGTCCGGCTTCACGGATTCGGGTGCGGGGGCCGCTGCGGGGGCCGGTGCAGGTACCGGCGCGGCCGCATCGCCCGCGCTGTTGTTGCGCTGCTCCGCGGGACGTACGACGATCTCCGCGCCATCGAGCCCCCACTTCGGCCCGAAGAATCCCGCGGCACGAGCGCCCGCGAAGCCCTGCTGGAGAAAGTCCTCTCCGAGAATCGTCACGTCGGCGTACCCGACGCCGCTGGCAAAGATCGGCAGCAGCGCCATCGCACGCAGCATGTCCGCATCCGTCGCGATGATCGCCGCACGGGCGTTCGGACCGGGGTGCGTGAGCATCGCGGCGTGCCGCCCGGGGAACGCGTGCTCCCCGATGGCCGCGCCCGAAGCGGACATACGCAGCGGTGCATCCGGCATCCACGCGATCGCCGCGGGCTGGCCAGCTTCCGCCGCCGCGACGCCGACCACCAGAACGCGACGCTCGCGCGGCGGCATCGGCTCGCGCACGAACCTGGCAAAGCCGTTGCCCTGATACCACCAGCGCTCGGCCAGATACCGCGCCGTCGCGATGGCCGCGGCATCGTCCGCATCACCGCCACGCTCGCTGGCGAGCATCGCAAAGCCGTCCGTCAGCGCGTACTTGAACAGCCCCGCATCGCGTCCCCACTTGTGCACGCCGGGACCGGAGTCCGAAGCGCCGGGGTGCTCGCCATCGGCGACCGTCCACGATGCGGGCGCATCCGCACCGGCGGCGGATGCAACGAGGTGCGTGCCGCCGATGAGCGTCAGGCCTGTGCCGTCGATCGTCGTCGCGCCGGTGCGGGCGATCGAGAGCGCGCGGAGATTCGTCGTGCTGATCGAACCATCTCGTGCGGTGACCAGCTCGGATCGCTCACCCGGCCGCTGCTGCTGCGCGGCCATCACGCCGGCATGAACCCCCGCCGGTGCGAGCCCCGCTGGCAGCGCGAGCATCGCCGGGTGCATGAACCGCACGCTCGTCGGCGTGCTCAGCCGCGTGCTGCGGAAGACTTCGAATATCGCGGGCCAGTCGACGCAGTCGGCACCGGGGGTCTGCGGATCGTCCCACCAATGGCCGCCGCCGACGCGGACCTGCAGCACGCTTGGAACCCCCGCGGCGTCAAGCCGGTCGCGCATCTGGCGTGCCAGCGCGATGGGCACGGTGTCGTCGGCGTCGCCGTGCAGAATGAAGACCGGGGTGCCGCGAAGATTCTCGACCAGCGCGGGCGTGTCGCTGGTCGATGCGCTGCGGCGGAAGATGTCCAGCAACGGATCGCCTCGGGCCTCATCGGCGCTCGGGCGTCGTCCGCCGTAGTCATCGAACCATCCCCAACCTGCGCTGGGCGCGATCGCCGCGAAGAGGCCCGGATGCGTGACGCCCAGGTGCCACGTTCCGTGACCGCCCATGCTGTGACCCGTGAGATACCGCTGCGCCGGGTCGGTTCGCCAGAGCGCCTCGGCGTGAGCGAGCACCTCCAGCGCATCGATGCGACCCCAGTCCTCCCAGTCAAAGCCGAACGGTCTGCGGTTGGTCGGACAGATCACCACGCACCAGTCGCGCTGGCGATACGACGCCGCCTGGCTCGTCGCCTCGACGCTCGCGCCGTGCAGCGAGAGCACCAGCGCCCCGGGCATTCCGCCGCGCTCGAACGCCTCGCGCGGCGGCGGAACGACGGCGTAGTACTGCACGCTGCCATCGACCGCGCTGATGAACGTGCGCGTGTGGCGATCCCAGACATCGCGAACCGAAAGCGACACCGGCGTACGCACCGGTGCGGTCGTGCCGTCGTCGGTCGCTGCGTTCAGCGCGACCTCGATCGTCACACGCTCGCCGGACATGTCCAGCGCCAGCCGACGCGACCACGGCACCTTCACCACGCCCGTGGGCGGGAGCAGCACCGGAACATCCAGACCCGGCCCGCTCAGCGTGACCCACGCGGGCGATGTGTTGAGCATCGTCAGACCAATGTGAACCTCCCGCTCGTTGTCCGCGAACGCGAGGCCCTCGATCGGTGCGGCGCTCGCGGGCGGGCGGATGACATCGGGCTTCGTCAGGTCGGCGGCGTTGACCTCGACCAATCCGGTCGGCTCGACCAGTCGAGCCCGGAAGGCGCCGCGCCCGGCCATGCGGAACAGCAGCGTGTTCTCACCCTCCTTCAGCAGCACGGGCACGCGCACATAGCCGTGGCCGTACGGATCGCCGACCCGCGGCTCGCCGTTGACAAAGACCAGTGCGTGCCCCGCGGCCTCGAGCACACGCACGCCCTGGCGATCACTGTTGATGCGGAAAAGGGCGTATCCGCCGCGGGCCGCGGGACCGAGACGATCGGGCGTCAGCACCCCGGCATCATCCGCGACAACGGCGGTCCACGTGCGCGTCGCGCCATCGGGCAGCGTGAGCGTGTCGCCTTCGCTCAACGCGCCCACACGCCACGGCGCGGCCGCGGTCCCCAGCGCGCCCGAGGCCAGCGCGTGCGCGATGTGGTCCACCGGCATCGGCGTTCGCCCGCCCGCGGTCACCCCGGGAATGACCAGCGCCTCGCGGAGGACGATGGGCTCTTCGGCACGAGCCGCCGCGCCCGTCAGTCCTGCTGCGAAGATTCCGATCGCGATGCACGACCGCGCGAGCGACAGGGTCGGATGAAACATGAGCGAGTCTCCGTGGCGGGCGTCGGCCCGACCTGCGGAGCATACAGGCAACTCGACTCCGGCCTCACGGCCCGATGGCCGCCGGTCCCGTTTCGCCCGTGCGGATGCGGATCACGTCGTCCAGCGGCATGACGAAGATCTTGCCGTCGCCCACATCGCCCGCGCCGGCGCTGCGAGCCCCGCGGATGATGGCCTCGATCGTCGCGTCGACGAAGTTGTCGTTGACCGCGATCTCGACCTTGAGCTTGGGGATCATGCGCTCCTCGAGTTCCTGACCGCGGTAGACCTCAACGACGCCGCGCTGCTTGCCGAAGCCGCTGGCCTCGCTGACGGTCATGAGGTACACATCGGTCTCGGCCAGCGAACGCCGAACGTCCTCGAGTTTCTCCGGACGGATGATGGCGACGATGAGTTTCATGGTGAGGCTCTGGTGGGGTACGGGAATCGGGAAAGGTCGCACATCGCGCCGGGCCACGGGCGAACGCCTGTCGCGGCGTGGCCGGCCCGCCTCAGGTCTCGACTCGCGCCCTGGCGCCGAGGTCGGAGAACAGCGACTCGAGTTGTGAACGCACGCTCTCGGGCGTGTGGGCGCCGTCGGTACGGAAGCGGAAGCGCGTGCCGCGGACCGTGACCGGGTGCGGCTGGAGCGTGAGCGTGCTGACCGCCGCGCCGTCGACGCTGATTCGCCGGCAGAGTTCGCGCCAGCGGCGCTCGACCTGCTGCTCGGTCACGTTGTCGAGCACGATCGTGAAGCGCTGGACCGAAACAGGCGGCGCATCGGCGGCGCGCGGCTCGGCCATGACCGCCGCGGCGGCCGCGACAGCCTCTCCGCCCGCGAGCACGTACGCCCGCTCGCGGTGCTGGCTCAGGTCCATGCCCAGCGTTTCCTCATCGAGCGAAGCCCTGATCGGCCAGATCAGGTTCACCACGATCAGGATGCCGAGCGTCGCCACTCCGGCGAAAACGATCGTCACGCCGACCGCCGCGATCTGCTGCCAGACGAGTTTCCAATGCCCGTCAACCGCGCCGCCGGGGGTGCCCAGGGCCAGGTCCTTGATCAGCGGGTTGACGCTGGCGGTGGCGAAGACCCCCGTGAGCACCGCGCCGATGGTGCCGCCAACAAAGTGCACGCCGACGACATCGAGCGCATCGTCGTACTTGAGCCGGGGCTTGAGCGAAACGGCGATGTAGCAGATCGTGCCGGCGACAATGCCGATGATCGCCGCGCCCACGGGCGTGACGAATCCCGCCGCGGGCGTCACGCCGACAAGCCCGGCGACCGCGCCGGAGGCGACGCCGAGCACCGTCGCGTGCCGCGAGCGGATCATTTCCACGAGCATCCAGCCGATGCCCGCCGTCGCCGCGGCGAGGTGCGTGTTGAGCATCGCGGTGCTCGCCAGCGAGCCCGAAGAGAGCGCGCTGCCCGCGTTGAAACCGAACCAGCCGACCCACAACATGCCCGCGCCGATGACCGCGAACGGCAGGTTGTGCGGCGGCATGGGCTCGTGCCCGTAGCCGTGGCGTTTGCCCAGATACACCGCGCAGACCAGCGCCGAAACTCCCGATGAGATGTGCACGACCGTGCCACCGGCGAAGTCCAGCGCGCCGAAGGTTGTCGCGATCCAGCCGCCGCCCCAGACCCAGTGCGCCAGCGGCGCGTAGACGATCAGCGACCACAACGCCGTGAAGGCCGCGAACGGTGCGAAGCGGAGCCGCTCGGCGAACGCGCCGCTGATGAGCGCGGGCGTGATGATCGCGAAGGTGAGTTGGTACATCACGAACAGCGCGTGCGGGATCGTGGGCGCCAGCCCCGCCGGCTGCGACAGGTCGCGCAGGAACATCAGCGACAGCCCGCCCCACAGCCCGCCCTGCGTCGGGCCGAAGGCGATGGAGTACCCCGCGACAAACCAGAGCACGCTGACGATGATCGCGCAGAAGAACGAGTGCATCAGCGTCGAGAGGATGTTCTTGCTGCGCACCAGACCGCCGTAGAACAACGCCAGGCCCGGGATCGTCATGAACAGCACGAGCGCCGTGCTCGTGAGCATCCATGCGGTGTCGCCCGAGTTCGGCACGGTCGCCGCGGCGGCCTCGGCCTGCGCCGCGGCCTGCTCGACCGGCGCGGGCGCTGCATCGCCGCTTTGGGCCATCGCCGTCGGCACCGCCGAGATGCATGCGAGCACCGCGCACACCGCGAGCGTGCCCGGGTGTCCCGCGGCATGTCGGGCCCTTGCGCCCGCCCATGCTGCTGTGGCCTTGGTCGTCGCCGCGATCGCCGCGAACACGCTCATGTCGCTTCTCCACGCCCGCCGGAGCGGTGCCCGATCTGCCGGCTCGTACATAGAGCGTCTGGGGATCAGGCGGGGGAGTATGGCACACTCGCCGCGGGTGTGCAAGCAATCGCCGCAAGGCTGCCCAATCCGGGGAGCACGGTGCGAGCGCGGGCCATGGAAACATCGAGGCGCGGCGGGGAGATGCAGACCTTCAGGCACCCATATCGGCGGTGCGGGCCGCGACGCGCATGCGCGGGACCGGCTGCTCGGCCAGATATACTCGATGCGATGTCCGTCCCGCTCCGCGACAAGCCGCAGCCGAACCGCGGGTCCTGCGATGCGCGGCGGGCCGTGCCGAGCAAGGTGCAAGGCCATGTCCCGGCATGACCCGGCCGACGATGTTCTGGCCGTGCTGGAGTCCTGCGGGCGAATCTCGCGTGCGACGGCGGGGGTGACGCGTGAGCAGTTCTTCGACGACGAACTTCGGCAGGATGCGGTGGAGCGACGCCTGATCATCATCGGCGACGCCGCGATCCGCCTGCGGGCGAGCGCGCCGGACGTGGCGCGGGAACTCGGCAGCATGCCATCGATCATCGCGCTGCGCGACGGACTGCTGAGCGAGACACCGCACGCCGATCCGCTGGTGCTGTGGGATGTCGTCCGAAACGATGTGCCGACGCTGCGGAGCCTCGCCGATGCGTGCCTGAAGCGGCTGCGTCTGCCGAGCCTGCCGAACCGATCCTCACCCCACGGCGATGTTCCGACCCGTGTCGGACAAGGAGGCCTTTTCGATGAGTGACTACGACACCTACACATCGCCCTTGGCCACTCGCAACGCGAGCAAGCAGATGCTGACGCTCTGGTCACCCCGCCACAAGTTCAACACCTGGCGGCGGATCTGGCTGGCGGTGGCCGAGGCTCAGCACGAGATGGGCCTGCCGGTGAGCAGGGAACAGGTCGAAGAATTGCGCGCGGTGGTGAGCCGCGCCGGCGGAATCACCGATGCGGAGATGAAGGCGGCGGAGAAGTACGAGCGGGAACTGCGGCACGATGTGATGGCCCACGTGCACGCGCTGGGTGACAGTTGCCCGAGGGCCAAGGGGATCATCCATCTGGGGATGACGAGTCAGGATGTGGTGTGCAATGCGGACTTGCTGCTGCTCTCGGATGCAGTCACGCTCATCACGCACAAGTGCGTTCGACTCCTTGGCACTCTGGCGGAGCAAGCGATTCGTCACAGTCGCACGCCGACGCTCGGGTTCACGCACTATCAGCCCGCTCAGCCGGTGACCGTGGGTCGCCGATGCGCGATGTGGTGCGTCGATCTGCATCAGTGCACCGAGCGACTGAGGCACCTTGAGTACCAGATGCGGTTCAGGGGCCTTCGCGGCGCGACGGGGACGCAAGCGTCCTTTCTGTCCTTGTTTGCTGGCAGAACGGAACCCATCGATCGCACCGAGCGGCTTCTGATCGAGCGGCTCGGCGCGAACTGCGCTGCGAACGCGGCGGCCGATGGCGAAGCACGAACGAGAGAGCCAGAGGCCTATCTCGCCTACGCCGTAACCGGCCAAACCTACCCCCGCGTCGTTGATACGTTCATCCTCGCCGATCTCGCGAGCACCGCCAGCGTGCTGCACAAAATCGCCACCGACATCCGCCTGCTCTGCAACCGCAAGGAGATTGACGAGCCCTTCGAGGACAAGCAGATCGGCTCCAGCGCCATGCCGTACAAGCGCAACCCGATGCGGTGCGAGCGGATCTGCGGGCTGACGCGGTTTGTGATGAATCTCGTCGGTAACGCCTACGACACCGCCGCGACGCAGTGGCTGGAGCGCACGCTGGATGACAGCAGCAACCGCCGCCTCTCGCTGCCCGAGGCCTTCCTCGCGCTCGATGGCGCACTCGACCTGATGCACAACGTCGCCAGCGGTCTGGTCGTGCACGAGGCGATGGTCCGCAAGAACCTGATGGCCGAGTTGCCGTTCATGGCCACCGAGAACATTCTCATGGCCTGCGTCAAACTCGGCGGCGACCGCCAGGAGTACCACGAGCACATCCGCGCTCACGCGCAGGCCGCGGGCCTGCGCGTCAAGCAGGAGGGCCAGGACAACGACCTGCTGGAGCGCCTCAAGGCCGACAAGCACTTCTGGAGCGCCGCCCGCGGCGGGCCGCTCTCCGCCGAACTGGACTGGGACGGCGTGCTCGACCCGATGAAGTACATCGGCCGAAGCGTCGAGCAGACCGAGCGGTTCATCAAAGACGTTGTTGAGCCGCTGCGCGAGCAGTACGCCGAGGCGCTCAAGGGGCTGGGGGGCAGTGAGGTCAGGGTGTGAGAGGTGCGGATACAGGACACGGTGTGCCCATCAGGCCGCCGCGAAGTGCGGAATCTTCAACTCGCTCCGAAGGACACTGACCGGCCCGCCGCCGTGACGCCGCCCCTACCCCACCACCCGCCTCACCTCCTCCACCAACTCCTCCGCCTCGGGCATTCGCCCCGGCCCGACCGTCCTGCAAGCCTGCCAGCCCTCCGCCGGCTCGATGATCCGGAAGCCGTCGGCCCTGAGCGTCGCGATGTTCCGTTGCGTTGCCGGCTGATGCCACATCACACTGTTCATGCTCGGCGACAGCAGCACCGGCGTCCGCGTGCGGTCGACCGCTGAGAGGATCAGGCTCACCACATCGTCGGCCATTCCCGCCGCGAGTTTGGCCAGAAAGTCCATGCTCGCCGGCGCGACCAGCACCAGATCGGCCCCGCGCGCGAGGGCGATGTGCTGCGGGTCTTGATTCTCGATGTGCTCCCACATCGATGTGTACACCGGATTGCCGGTCAGCGCCTGAAAGGTCAGGGGCGTGATGAACCGCGTGGCCGACTCGGTCATGCACACGCGCACCTCGTGCCCATCCTGACTCAGGCGCGACGCGACCGACGCGACCTTGTACGCCGCGATCCCGCCCGTCACCCCGAGCACGATCCGCTTGCTCTTGAGCGTGGTCATGGCTCACCCCAACCCGCTTGCCCGCCCCGCTCGACCGGCCGCGGGCCGATCAGTTCTTCGACGCCAACTGCGGCAGGGCCGCGCGCGTCTCGACATCGGTCTCATCGAACACCGGCGCGATCTTGTCCTGCAGAATCTCGTCGATGACCACCTCAAGGTCCGAGCGGCCGTTGCGCTCGACCATCGGGCGGGCCCCGTCCATCAACTGCAGCAGGCGACGCTGGATCAGAGCGCAGAGCTTGAACCGCCCGCCGACCTTGTTGATGATGGCGTCGCTGGTCAGGGCCTCGATCATCGTGTCATCCTTTCCTGTGGCAGCGTCAGGCGTTGCGCTCTGACGGGTGCCGGTGTGTCGTCGGGCTGGTCGGCTCGCCGCACCAATTAGCACGCGGCGGCTCATCAATCTATAGACCTCGTGCCGGCCACTGGTCTCCGGCGGTCAACTTTGCGGCAGGTCCGATATCCTTCACGCGCGGCGGACTGTTCGGCCGGGTCTTTAACTTATCCCCATCACTGGCCGACTTGCGTGTCTGCCTTGCGCCGGGGGGTATACTAGACGCGCCGGGGGATGGGGTCGAACCGTCAGCACCCCGGGCTGGTCTGTCAGCCCGGAACCGTCGACAAAGGCATCGGGCCGCGGGGCCTTTGCATTTGTTCGCGGCGCTCCGGAAGGGTCAATGTGCATCGGTCGTGTTCTCCGCCTCAATGGCTCTGAACAGGGCATGGTGGCCATCACTGATCTGCCGCGGCGGCTGGCGTTGGCGGTTTGCGAGCATGGTTCAGGCGTGCGTGTCTCGTGCAGCAGCACGGGAAGTGGCTTTGCCTCAACTGCGATCTCGGGCTGGTTCACGCATCGGAGTTTCGACTTTGGGGGCGGGGTCGTGCCGCGGCGACCTCGGCTGGTGTTTCCCGACACGGGGTAAATGACCGGACATCAGGCCGATGACTCAGTTCAGGGGTTCGTACATCGTGCTTTCGCAGTGCGCCCGGGCGTGTTGCCCCTTTGGGCGGTGCATCTCCAGCCGAAGGAACCGCCGGCCACGCGTTGGCGGCGACCACGAGCCGAGTGATCGGGGCCAGTTGCCCACGCTCGGAATCCGGCGCTGATCCCGATGCACATCGGGACTTGTCAGGAAGACTCTCATGCTGCTTAAACAATGGACCTTTGGCGACCGCGTCGTACACCTGGACCGACCCGAGTGGGGTGTCGGCGTCATCAGCGGTGCGGTGAACGAGCCATACGAGGGCAAACCCGCGCAGCGGCTGACCATCCGCTTCGACCGCGCCGGGGTCAAGACCATCACCAGCGCACTGGCGAACCTCGTCCCGGCCGATGAGGCCCCGAGGATTCAGGCCGAGCCGCCGCCCGCGGACGATCCGCTGATGCAGCACATGGCCGGAAACGTCAAGGAGGTCATGCTCCGCCTGCCCGATGCGTGCACGGACCCGTTCTCCGGGCCGGTTCAGCGGCTCAAGGCCACGCTGCTGCTCTTCCGCTACAGCGAGCACGGCGGGGCGCTGCTCGACTGGGCCGCGGTGCAGACCGGCCTGCGCGACCCGATGACCCGCTTCAGCCGCCACGAGCTGGAGGATCTGTATCGCCGCTTTGTGTTCGTGCGCGATGAGCACCTCAAGAAGCTCATCATGGAAGTGAAGAAGAACGACCCGCTGGCCCTTCGCGAACTGACCCGAACGGCTCCCAAGAACGCGCAACAGGTGTTGAGGCGCTTCGACAGCGCGCGTTGACCGCAGGCAACAGACCGCACAACCCGTCGCATCCCGGAAACGTCCGGGAGCCCCATGCCCACGCCGGATCCTCGATTTTCGAGCCTGGCGGGCGATATTCTCGGATCTCCGTCATCTGGCACGCCGGCGCGGCACGCGCGGCCCGGTGGTTGTTCTCTGTCTCCGTGCACCCGCCAACGCGGTTGCAAGCCCCCTCCTCCCGGAGCGGGAAAGAGAGCACATACCGCCAACGGGCCTGTTTGACCCCGCGGCACAGAAACCCCAGACACGGAGAGACGCCCATGAACGAGCAGGACTTTCAGAAGAAGCTTGGTGACCTCCTCGAGCAGATCGGTTCCCTGCCCGCCGACGACAAAGCGCGGCTGACGAAGCTGGCCGATGAGGCCAAGGACCGTCACACCCGGATGAAGAAGACGGTCGCGGAACTCCAGGACTCGCTGGACTACCTGCGCCTGAGCGTCAAGTACATCATGTTCGATCTGGAAGCGACGCGCCGCGAGAACCAGTACCTGCGCAAGCTGCTGGAGAAGCAGAGCCAGGGTCCGGCCGATGATTCGCACGACGATCAGGTCTGAGCCCCTGTCGGAGCTCGGAAGCAACCGATCGCTGGACGCGATTGCGAATTCTGTGACCTTCGACAGGTCCTCAGGCACACGGGCAAAGAGAAGAGACCGACGTACTGAATTCTCAGCCTGTCAAGGTCAAAGTGAACGGTGTCTCCTGTGTGCCTGGTTGTGGCGCGGGCGGATCCCTGAAGGGATTCGCCCGCGTTTCTTTGCTTTCGGACGCCGGATCTGAGGAGTCTTCGACGAAGATCCGGATGGTGAACCAATCCGGCCCTTCGCAGAGCCTCAGGGCCGGCGTCTGTTGAGCGGCGCATGCTCGAACCATCACCCCAGCAACATCAGATCATTCCGATGGATCGCCTCTTCGCTGTAGCACGACCCAAGAATGCCCTGGATCTGGCTTGAACGCTTGCCGCGGATGAGCGTGAGGTCGGCGCTGGAGTAGCTCGTCACGCCGCGGGCGAGCGGGGTGCCGGCGCGGTCGCGGACCTCGACGGGTGCGCCTGCATCGAAGTCGCCCTCGACCTTGACGATGCCGCCGGGCAGGAGGCTCGCGTTGCGCTGGGTGATCGCCCGCGCGGCCCCGTCGTCGACGATGATCACACCCGCGGCGCGGGCCGCCGCGTGGAGCCAGCGCTTCTTCGCGGCGGTGCGCCGCGGGCGAGCCTCGAACAGCGTGCCGACCGACTCGCCCGACAGCACGCGGGAGACCACGTCCTCCACCGCGCCGCCGGCGACGATCGTCGGGATGCCCCACGAGCTCGCATATCCCGCGGCGGAGAGCTTCGTCGTCATGCCGCCGACACCCGTAGCGCTCTTCTCCGGGCGGATGTGCCGCTCGGCCTCGATCATCTCCCGCACCGACACGCTGGGGATCACCTCGCTGCGCGTTCCCGCGCGATAGAGCCCGTGCGCCGTCGAGAGGATCAGCAGAAGGTCGGCGGCCACAAGGTCCGCCGTCAGGGCCGAGAGCCGGTCGTTGTCGCCCAGTTTGATCTCATCGAAACTCGTCGTGTCGTTTTCGTTGACGATCGGGATCACGCGCCGGTCGAGCAGTTCTGCCAGCGTGCGCCGGGTGTTGAGGAAGCGGTGGCGCGACTGGAGATCCTCGCCGGTGTACAGCGCCTGGGCGGTGGCGATGTCGTGGCGTGCGAACGCCTCCTGCCACGCGGCCATCAGCCGCGGCTGCCCCACCGCCGCGGCGGCCTGCTTCTGCGCGATGGCCTTAGGCGGCGACTCGAGCCCCAGCGCACGGAAGCCGCTGGCCACCGCGCCCGAAGAGACGATCGTGATCTGCACGCCCGTTGCGTGCACGCGCGCGAGCTCATCCGCGAGCCGGCGAACGTTCGCCCGCTCGAGCTGCCCATCGGGCGCGAGCACGGCGCTGCCGATCTTGACAACCAGCCGGTGAACCCGAGGCAGAACCCGTCTCATGACGCGTTGCCCGCCGGCGATGCCCCTCGCTGATCGGCCTTCGGCCGCGTGAGCAGGATCGCGATGAACGCGACGAAACTCAGCACGCTGAGGGCCATGAGCGTGTTGCGAAGGTACGAGCGGTCGTGATCAGGGATCGCGTTCGCCCGCTCCCACGACCTGCGGGCGGCGGGATCGGCGTCGCTGGCGGTGCCCGCGGCGAGGGCTGCGCGGAAGGCCTCATCGTTGCGCATTCGAATGAACGACTCGGCGCTGTCGGTGCCCTCGGGGAGCGTGCCGGCGGCGCGGAGCTTCTCGAACTCCGCCGAGGCGGCGCGATAGCGATCCACACTCGCCGATGCCGCGAAACTCTGCCGCGTGAGCACGGCGCCGACGAGCAGCGGCACGACGATTCCGACGTGAATGCCGATCATGCCGAGAACTCGGCTGCGGTTGATCATCGCGCTCATGATCGCCAGCACGAGCATCACGCCGCAGACCGTGCCGGTGATGATCACCGCGGTAAGAGCGCGCGAGGGGTCGGGCGCCTGCGAGAAGGCGTAACCGCCTCCGGCGAGCATCAGCAGGCCGTAGCAGACCATGAACATGGGCGACTTGAGCTTCATCCGCACACTCCGAGAGAAGTTCGATGGGCCCGGAAGGATATGTGTCCAACTCGGGGACTTGGAACGTTCTCGGACGCGGCCGCCGCGACCGGCTGGGGCGAGCGTGAATCTGTGCCCGCCGACGCGCTCTGGGCAACACGCCCGGTGACATGAACGAGCACGCGAGCGTCTCGAATCCCGCTCGGCGGGCCGACGATACCGATCGCGGCTCGTGGGGCCTGTCCCTCGCGCCGCACACTCCCGGAGCACCTCTCATGTCGCGACGCACGCCCAACACCACCCCCACCGATCACACCACCCTCAACACGCCGACGGGCTCACTCCCCGAGCCCCTGAACGGCGCGCACGTGCAGTTGGTTCGCACGCACCTCTCGGCATCCTCACCGGCGTTGCAGAACTTCGCGGAGCACTTCCTGCGCGCACTCGCCCGCCGCGTGCCGGGGCTCAAGGCCCAACTGCCCGACCCAACGCTCCGCGGCACACAGCGTCACGTCGCGTATCACGTGGCGATGCTTACGCGCTATCTGGGCACCGACCGCTCGCTCGCCCATGCGCAGGACCTTGGCCGGCTGCTGAATCTCTCACCGGCCCAGAGCGAGGTTCGCGAGCCGCTGCGTCAGGCGTTTCTTGAGGCCTGGAGCACGCAGACGCCCGAGGCGTGGACGCCCGCGCTGAGCCAGGCATGGTCGAGCACGATCGAACACGTCGCGCAGGCGATGGGCCTGCCGCAGACGCACACGCACGAGGCGGACGCGACGATCCGGCGCAGCGACACGCAGCCCCTGCGTCGCGCGGCGTGAGCCGCCGCGGGAATGTGTACAAGGCGAAATGAACAGGGCCCGCGTCAGACGACGCGGGCCCTGCTGCATTTGCGTGGGTCGACGGCCCTGGCGTTACGGGCAGCCCTGGAAGAAGACGCTGAAGAACAGCGAGAAGTCGCCGTTATCGATGACGCCATCGGGAGGCAACTCGCCATCGGTGTTGGCGATGTCGGCGGAAGTGCGGATCGGGTCGCTGATGTCGGCGAAGAAGGCGTTGAAGAAGAGCGTGAAGTCGCCGTTGTCGACCGCGCCGTCGGCCCCGGGCTCGCCGTCGGTGTTGGCGATGTCCGCCGGGCAGACGCTCGGCTGGAACGGGATGGTCCAGAAGCCGCCGACGACGGTGAACCCACCGCCGACGGCCCGCTGGTCGACATCACCCTGGCCGACAGTGCCGAACACAACGATGTCACCGGCGCCGACCTGCTCGCCGCCGCCATCGACGGAGTACCAGGTCAGGTCGAAGTCGCCGCCGGACTGGGCGCGGGCGTCCGTTCCGCAGAGCACGGCGACGAGGATGAGCGCCGGCATGATGGAGTTGATGGTGCTGATCATAGATCGGATCACGGGGTCTCCTTTCGATCGTGAGGAAGGTGCTGAAGATTACATATCGGCATTGTAATCGAAGGAGACACCGACGATGTACAGATTGCCCTGGTTGCTGTCGGTCGTGTCACGAGAGATGGTCAGGACGATGACATCGCCCGGGTTCCACGTGGGCGAGCCGGTGAAGGCAGAGACCGTCGAGGTGATGATCGCGCCCTGAGTCGGCGAGCCGCTGAAGGTGGCACGCTGCGAGATGCTCGATGTCGTTGAGGTGATGAGCGAGCCGGAGAAGGCGTCGAAGCGGACATCGAGGCTGCCGACGCGGCCACCGACACCCTCGTCCGTACCCCAGTAGATGGTGAGCGTCGGGACCGAGCCGGAGATGAAGTCACGCGGCACGGTGATCATGGTGGAGGCGACGTTGTTCGAGCCGTCATCGAGGCGGGCCCCGATGACACGTCCGCGAGCGGCGCCGAAGTTCACAGCGCCGTAACCCGAAGCCGCGGCGAACGCGCCTCCGGGAATCATGATCGAACGCGTGCGATTGGCGATCTGGGCGTTGGTGATGCCATTGGCCTGAATCGAGACGGTCTGCGTGCCGCCGTCATACGCCAGCGGCGCAGTCGCCGCGATGACGCCCGACGGACCCTGCGGACCGGCGGGGCCCTGCGGACCGGCGGGGCCGGTCAGACCGATCGGACCCTGAGGACCGACCTCGCCCTGCAGGCCCTGCGGTCCCTGAG